>Mack_p1__coassemble_601_pt1 | contig 24552 bp, 25 predicted proteins | sample Mack_p1__metabat2_low_PE_032 | metagenome-assembled genome bin Mack_p1
AGTATCGTTTGTATCCAAGAATCCCCTGCCTTTAGGCATGGGGAGTATGTCAATTACAATATCTGCATAACCTTCATAAGCTTTACTAGATAGTTTATCTATTTCTTTTATCTTTATTTTAGGATATCTATCATAATTAGATTGTCTATCTTCCCATGACATTTTTTCATCTCCTCTTATACTAAATCAAGTTTTTGCAGATATTCATAGATGCCATCTTCATTATTAGATTTTGTTATATATTTCATTTGTTTTTTGATTTCTTCTGGAGCATTTTGCATAACTACTCCTCTTCCTACCAATTTCAACATATCTAAATCATTATAATTATCCCCAAAAGCAATAGCTTGAGCAGGTATCATGTTCAAATGACGCAATAATACTTCGATACCATTTGCTTTACTTACATCTTTATTCATAATTTCTATTAAAATATCACTTGAACGCACTATATTTAATTGCGGAAACTTCTCTTGTAAAACTGCTTCTATTTTTGAACTAATATTTGCCTTTGTCATACACAATATTTTATTAGGCAATATATCTTTATTTATTAATTCTTTAAAATCAGCTTGACTGGCTTTTACATTAGTGATATTTTCTTCTCTTTTTACAGCTTTATTATCTTCATCTTTTACAAACCAATTATCATCACTATAATAATTTATTACTACATCATCTGCCCATAATAATTCTATTTCATCAATAATAGCCTTTGTATCTAATTTATTAATTTTATCATCATGTAAAATTTGATTTTGCTCATCTAAAACTAAAGCCCCACCATAACTAATCATTGGCATTTTTACATTCATTTCATCAAGAATTAATTTCATAGCTTTAGGCATACGTGCTGATACTAATACAAATGGTATATTTTTTAAAGCTAATTTTTGTACAGCCTCAATTGTACTAGCTAATAATTCATGTTTAGAATTCAATACTGTTCCATCAATATCTGAAAATACAATTTTCCAATCCATATCATCACCCACTTAAAATAAAATCATTTTAAACTCTAAAAAGGCTATGATGCATAATATTTAGATGGGGGAAATTATATTCATCATAGCCTTTTATTGCTGTTATTTCTCTATATAGTTAATCAATTTATTAATATTATCTTGTCCATTTTTTATGCCTAAACTCAATATCAAACAAGCTATTACACTCAAAACCATTAATACTATACCTACAGTTGATAAGAAAGAATACATCTCATCTCCGAATAAAATCAATATTAATGATATAGAAGAAAGCATTATCATATTTCTAAGCCAAACTTTTAAATTATTCAACATCTTCGTTTGATATTGTGTTTCTCCAATATAAGCTTGTTTCATTTTGCTCTGCATAAAAAATCACCTTTCATCAATAAGTTAATCCTGTATCGAAGAAACCAACTAATACACCAACAAAAGCAATAACTACTAATAAAAGCATAACATAAATTGGTGACATATTTCTCTTAGTCAATAAATACCAACAGAAAATAACAAATACAGCTGATAAAATATTAGGGAATACGCCATTTAATGTATCTTGGAGTACTAAAAATGGTTTATCTGCACCTTCGGCAGTCATAGTGAAGCCTGTTCTGATATTAATCCAAGTACCAGCAACAGCACCAATTACGATAGTACCTAACATTACGATAGATTCACGAATAGCTGTAGCTCTTTCACCAACTAAGAAATCAATTGCTTTACCACCGAGTTCATAACCTTTGAAGTATAAAAATCTCATACCCCAAGTAATAAGTAAGTTCCAAACGATTATATAGAAGATTGCCCCGATTGGTGAACCGCCAGTAGATAGACCCATTGCAATACCTAATAAAATTGGAATTAATGTACCTACTACCAAGGAGTCACCGATACCAGCGAGTGGTCCCATAAGACCTGCACGAAGACCATTAATTGTTTCTGCATTGATATCATCTGCGCCATTAGCTTTTGCTTCTTCCAAACTTGCAGTAATACCTACAACTACACTACCAACCTGTGGTTCTGTATTAAAGAAGGCTGTATATGTCTGCATTGCCTTTTTCTGTTCTTCTTTTGTTTTATATAACTCTTCGATAATTGGCAACATAGCACATAAATAACCAAAAGTCTGCATATGTTCTTGGGAGAAACATGTTAAATGTCCATAGTACCAATTTCTAAAAGATTTATTTAGTGTTTTCTTAGAAATTTTCTTTTCCATTTAAATATCCTCCTCATCGTCATCATCATAGCTTGTTGCTCCACTAGCTGCTGCTTTTTTAGCTTCTATGCGAAGCATTTGAATTTTATAATTGATAATTGCAAACATACCGCCAACGATAGCAGCACCGATTAAGTTTAATCCTAAACCTGCAGCTAAAGCAAAACCTAAGAAAAATGGAATGAAATCCATAACATCATTAACAACTTGTTTTAATAAGATAGCAACCCCAACTGATGGAAGTAATGCACCTACTGTGAATAATGTCTGCATTGCAATACCATCCATTGGTAATTTATTGTTTTATTTCTTATATTATTAAACTCTCGATAATAAACGCAATAATCTAAGCAAAGTAATAAACCAGCAGACCCGCTAATAATATATACTGGAGCCGTAGGCATATACATTACTTTATCAAGAAAACTTCTCACCAAATCATTTCCAATGATATATTTTATTGTAATCGCAATAACTACTACATAAAATAAAACAATTATTACGTTTAAAATAAACATCGTATTTTTAACAATAAAGAAAAATAATCCATATGTTCTATTCATTATTGCCACCTATCTTCATCATATTTAAATAAATTTTCTTTGTTTATCAGCGAAATAGATATTATTATATTTTTTTCTATTTTTTTGCCATTTAAAATATTATACATATTTTCTACAGCTATTTGCCCCATCTTGATAGGTGATTGCGCTACCGTGCCGACTATCATTTGATTTCTGCCAATCAAAGCTTTTATCTCTAGCGTGCCATCTATTCCATATACCATTACATCATTTTTATTATTCTTTTCTAAAGCAGCCAATGCACCTAAAGCACTAGGGTCATTTAACGCCATTACCACATCTATATCAGGTGTTTCTTCTATAATCTCTTGCATCTTAGGCATAGCAATCTCCAATTGCCCATCACATTCAGCTTCGTTTATAACTTTATATTTTTCATTATTATCAATTACGCTCAAAAAACCTTCAATTCGCTCTTTTGCTGATTTTGCTGTTGTATGTTTCAATAGAACAATATTTGCACTATCTAATCTTTCCATCATATCTTTTGCACATTGAACACCAGCATCATAATTATCCGAAACAATCGTACAATTCACTAAACTTTCATCACTAACTGGAGCATCTATAATAATTACAGGAATATTTGCTCTTTTTGCTGCCTGTAAGGCTGGCTCTATTTGTTCAAAATCAATAGGATTTATAAAAATTCCGTCTACTTTTTGGTCTATAAATTTATATATCTGCTCATTTTGCTTATCTACATCTAATTCTGGGTCTAAAGTAATCAAAGTATCATTATTTTTCTCTACTACTTTTAAAATCTCATTATTGATTATTTTATAGAATGGATTATTCATGGTCATATAACTAACACCAAAAACTTTATGTTTAGCAATAGGAGCCGTATATATGTTGTATGTAACTGTAAAAATTATTAATACCATAAAAAAAATTATTATATATGTCATATTCTTATAAAAACGCTTCATCTATATCACCTTCTATCATTATAGCATTAAGCCAGGCATAAAAATAAGTGACAAAAGTCATATTTATATTTATGTTTATACATACATATACAATCAGTTTATAAAAAAACTGTATTTTAAAAACTAGACTAAATAATTTCATCTAATTTCTAAAATACAGTCTCAAAATCTAAAATTATTTATTATGCTTTAAATATTTCCTACCGATAACAATAGCAGCATAATCATCAACAGGCACTGGTGGTACTTGCATACCTAAAGGAATTAATTTTTTCCAACCTTTAGGTGGATTTTCCTGAAAATATAATTTTCTGGCTTCATCTGTTGTTCGATATTCATTTATTAAAACTATATCTCTATCTATAAATTCTCGTTTTAATAAATCATATTTTTTCTTACTGCTAGTACCATTTCCCATGACGATCGTCTTAATAATGTATTTCTCCAGTAAAGACTTTATTATTTGCACTAATTCTTCTGAATTAATTATTTTATGCTCTAAAACATCACTATTCTTTAAAATAGCTATGCCTGTTTTTTCTCTACCTGGATCAATAGCTAAAATTTCATCATTCATGATTAATCTCTTGCTCTGTTTCATTTTTTAAATAGATATGCAAACGCAATGGTCCTAAAACTTCTGTATCAGCAGATGCAAAGGCACTAATTAAAACATCTTTACCTCTGTTTTCAGCTAAAGCTTTTTCAATGGCATATATCTGATTGCCGTTTATCACACCAACTGTACCAGTCAAAGGATTTGGCAAAATACCATTATTTATAGCTGTCATATTCACATTACGTAGAAAGTCGCTTATCAACATTTCACTATTACTACCATCAATAGGAACATTGTATATCTTTTGATATACAAATTCATTTTCTTGATAAACTACACGATTAGGATGCATCTCTAATTCAGTCAATACAGGATCACCTTTTACTAAATTAGCAGCTACAATAAGGCGAATAACTGTATCTCCTTTAGCTTGCTTTAATCTATCCATCGCTTTTTGATATTCGATAGGATAAATCCAAACGCCATCTTTAGAGCCTTCTGTTCCCAATCTATCAATTATTTTACTATTAGCTAATGCTATGATTTGATTTAAATCGTTTTGAATTTTTACTGAGTCATCAGTCTTTTTAATTACACCACTAGCCAATAATTCGCCTACACGATAAATTATTGGTCGTTCACGAATATTTTCTATACCTTCTTGCAAGTCATTATTCGTTTTTTCCAATTCTAAATTATCAGCTTTCAAGCTTTCATTATTGGCTAATAAAAATTGATTATTTTCGGCTAAACTTTGATTATGTTCTATCAAAGTCTGATTATCTGACCACAATTCTTGATTTATATTTTGCAAAGCAACTTGTTCTTGTCTTAGAAGTTCAGCTGCTTGCTGGGCAATTTCTAAATCCTCTTGAGTTTCTTCTAAATCCTTTTTAGATTTAGCATATTCCTCTTTAGTCGTATTTAAATCGTTTTTTACATTGACTAAAGCGCCTGAAGCTTCTTCAAGCATAGATTGTTTTTCATTTAGTTCTGCCTTTAATTTATTCATACCAAAAAGAGCAGTACGCACATCTTTAGAAGCAATAGCCAATATACCAAAGGTAACAGTTGTAATCAATATACCTGTGATAATTGTTACCAAAATAGATGTATGTCTTGGTCTTAAACCAAATAATGATAATTTTTTCTTGCCAACTTTACTGCCTAGGCGGTCGCCAATGAAAGCGATTACGCCACCGGTTAAAACTAATACGACAATCAGCATAATGCCATACACGGTTCATACCACCTACTTATTATTTTATTTTGATTCTTTACGAATTAAATAAATACCTGCTATCAAAGTTACAATATTAGGTATCCAAACAGCTATAACTGGCGGAATAAAGGAATTTTGTCCAATTGCACCAGCTAAAGTCATCAAAGTATAGTAAATAAAAATAATTATAATACTTATACCAAAACCGATAGAAGAAGAACTACGATTTGGCTGAATGCCAAGTGGTGCCCCAATTAAAGCAAACATCAAACTAGCCATTGGCACTGTAAAACGTTGATATAATTCTATCTCTAATTTTTTAGTATCTACATATTGAGATTTCATTATATTAATCTGTTCACGAAGTTCTTTAATTGTCATTTCATCAGGTTTTTTCTGACTTTTAATAATCTGTTTAGGAGTTTGATTTATTGGCAAAACTTGTGAGTCAAATTTCATCATGTGTTCTGTGTTTGGTTGAGATAAATCATATAATACGCCGTTATACATTACCCATTCATCAACACTCCATTTAGCATATTCTGCATTTTCTACACGCACCATTTTGCCTTGTTCAAATTCCTGTATGGATAAATTATCTAAATTTCCTGTTTCAGCATCATATTTACGAGCATATACTAATCTTTGGATATTTCCATCTTGGATTTGTTTGATAATTATATGCTCTTGAGATTCTGGAGATGTATTTCCTTGAATTTCATATCGCACTAAATCAGCATAAGCTTGGTTAGATGCAGGTACTACATATTCATTAAAACCAATGGAAAAAATACTAACGCCAAGAGAAAAAGCTATAACTGGTGTTACTAATCTTTTAAAACTAACACCACATGCCTTCATAGCAATAATTTCACTATTGCCTGATAATCTACCAAATGTCAATAATGCTGCAAGCAACATAGACATTGGGAATGTCCACACTATAATGCCTGGTAAACTATAGATGATTAAACGCACTATAGCTGAAAAAGATGCACCATATTGTGTTATATATTGAGCAATTCTCAATAATGTTCCTGACCCTAAAAATACAGCTGAAAATGCACAGATGCCAAAGATAAAGGTCATGATTGTTTCTTTTAATATATATTTATCTAAAATACGCATCTATCATCTTCTCCTATAATTTAAAGTCTTCACCTAAATAGAACTTACGAGCGAGTTCACTATTAGCAATTGTATCGCTATCGCCTTCTAAAAGAATTTGTCCACTATTCATAATATAAGCTCTATCTACAATTTGCAAAGTTTCTCTTACATTATGGTCAGTGATTAAAATTCCCATGCCACGTTCTTTTAAATAACTGATAATTCCCTGAATATCAGCTACTGCTAAAGGGTCAATTCCTGCAAAGGGTTCATCTAATAAAATGAAATGAGGTTCTAGTGCTAGACCTCTTGCGATTTCTACACGTCTACGTTCCCCACCAGAAAGTTGCATACCTAAACGAGTTCTTATATGAGTGATATTAAATTCTTCTAAAAGGTCATCAATCTTTTTATCTTGTTCTTTTTTGGATAAATTTCTAGTTTGTAAAATTGCTCGCAAATTATCCTCTACTGTCAATTTACGAAAAATAGATGCTTCCTGTGCTAAATAACTTATACCTAGATCTGCACGTTCATTGATAGGCAATCTAGTAATATCAATATCAGAAATAAATACTTTTCCTGATGTTGGCTTTTCTATTCCTACAATCATATAAAAAGTTGTAGTCTTTCCTGCACCATTTGGACCTAATAAACCTACAATTTCACCTTTCTTTACATGCAAAGAAACATCTCTTACTGCAGGCGTTCCTTTATACTCTTTAATAAGATTTTTTACTTCAATATGCAAACGTGTCACTCATTTCTATCTTTATCATCTAACCATCAACTATTTTATTTAATATTCACATTATCTCCTAAATAAACAGTTAATGTATTTCCTCTAACAATATTACCATTTTGAGTAGCTACTGCATTTCCTGTAAGTACTAATTTACCATTTTCTGTACTGTTGTAAGTAGCATTGTCACTATTAGTTACAATATTTCTTGATGGACTTTTAATATTTACATTTCCTGTAGCTACAAAATTAAAATCTTGACCATTGCCACTATAAGTTGCTGTATCGCTTGTAGATTGTACATCATTAGTTTTGCTATTTAAATATACATTGCCTGTAGCTGTATATTGATTTGTCATCAAATTTCCTGATAATACATCACCGCGAATATCAGCTTGTGGTCCAGTTGCATTTCCGCCTAAAGGCATAGATATATCACTTGTTGCTTGATTATAATGTATTTCTTCTCCAGTTAATGTATTATCAGCTTTTACCAATACTACAGAACCTTTAGCTACAACTTCTTGATTAGCATTAGAAATCAAGCTTTCTGCCTTTAAATTCATATCATCTTTATTTGCAGTTACACCACCTGTAATAGAGGCTTCCTGTGTTTTAAAATTATATGTTGCTTGACCGCCAGTTAATACGCCACCATCACGAATAATAGTTACACCACCTGTAGCTATTGCCATATCTGTCTGCGCATTATATTCTATTACATCGCCTTTTAATTCAATAGGAGTATCTGCTGCAATAACTGTATTTATCATTGAAAAACTCATAATAGCTACAACAAGTGCTGTTTTTAGCTTACTATATTTTTTCATTTATTGATTATCTCCTTTTATAATATGTGCATTACCCATTAATTTAAAATTAGTAAATGCATCTTTACTTTCAGCCTTATCTGCTGTCGCCCTCATACCTGGCTTATTGATATCAACATTTCCTTCACAAGTCAATATACCTTGCTCACCATTCCAAGTGACTTTATCTGTTTTAAATTTCAATTCATCACTTGATTTAGCTTCTATTCCATCAACCAATTCAATATTTTTATTTTTCTGGTCATATGTCGCTTTAGGAGCATTTATTTCTATACTTGTTCCATCTTCACGATAAAAAGTACCTTTTACTTTTTCCATGGTAAACATCTGTGAATCTTGGTCTACTGTCATTGTTTCTGCATAACATTGCCAAATCAATTTGCCATTTACTTCTTCTTTCAAAGTATTATTGTGATATACCATAACTTTATTTGTCTGTGTATTTTGTGTTTCTTCAACTTTTGGTCTACTAGCATAAGCCCAATAAATCAAACCAACTACCAACAAGACAAGAATTAAAACTATGGCATTTTTTTTATTTACCTTTTTAGTCATTTATTGACCACCTTAGTTTTTACGGTATGATGTTTTACTTTCTGCTGTTCAGGACGTGTATTCCAACGTTTTTGGAACCATATCCACTGCGTAGGATGTGCTATGATTTGCTCTTCAATAATTTTTGTCATACGTTCTGTGAAATCATACAAATCAGCATTTGTATCTCCAGTATCATTATATACTATTGGTTCATAAATTTCTATTTTATGTGTACCATCACTTTGACGAATGATAAATGCTGGTACAACTGGTGACATAAATTTACGAGCAAATACAGCAGGACCCATTGGCGTTGAGCATACTTCACCTAAAAATTCAATAAATGCTCCACCTGGACCTGCATCTTGGTCTGCTAAAAAGCCTAAAATACGACCTTTTTTCAAAGCTCTTGAAGCTGCCAAAAGCTCTGAAGCTGCACCACGTGCAAATATTTCTACCCCTACTTGAGCACGATATTCATCTAATAACTTTGTATACTGAGAGTCTGGCTGTGTTTTGGCAAGTGCTGTAACAGAAAAACCTGCTTTAACAAGACCAGCAGCAAGCCATTCCCATGTACCCATATGTGCTGTTAAAATTACAACACCTCTATTTTTTGCATACTCACGTTTTAAAATGTCTAAGCCTTCAAATTTTATATATTTAAAATCATCTTTTTTCAATCTTGGCATATATAAAATTTCCAAGACATTTTGACTTAAATTGATAAATGAATCTTTGACAATTTTCTTTGCCTTTTCCTCATCTATTTTAAAGGATTTCATCATTCTATCAACTGCACGATTGCGTTCTTTAGCTATTAAATGAAAATATAATATACCTAGTATATGCCCTAATCTAAGCAAATTTTTATGTGATAAACAACATAAAAAAGCACTAAAATATTTTAATAATTTATATTTCATTCTAATTCCTCTAATGTCTAAATAAACTTTTATTGTGAAATATTTTTTTCTACTTCTTTAGCATCTGTTTCATCTTCTATATTTAAATAACTATCAATAACAGCTTGCCATTTTTCTTGTGATTTCAAAATAAATTCTATAATTTGACGAACTGCGCCTTTTCCACCAGCAAAATCACTTATTAAAATAGATACAGATTTTGCTTCTTCGGTAGCATCAGCTACAGTTGCTGGAAATCCAACTCTTTTCATTACAGCTAAATCAAATAAATCATCGCCAATATAAGCTACTTCTTCATCTTTTAATTGATATTCAGCCAATAATTCCTTATAAGCTGGAACTTTATTTTTTTTATTTTGATAAAAAGCATTTATTTTTAATTCCCTAGCACGATAAGCGAGCATCTTAGATTCTCTACCTGTGATAATAGCTGTTTTTATCCCTAATTTTTGGGCTAGAGTAATCCCTAGCCCATCTCTTACATTAAAAGTTTTAAATAATTCACCATTATCACCAACGGCTATAGAGCCATCTGTCAATACTCCATCAACATCTAAAATGAGCATTTTTACATTTTTTGCTCGTGCTAATGCATCTTGTGTATATTGCATTAAACCACTCCCTGACGAAGTAAATCAGTAAGATGAACTATACCTACTGGTTCATTTTTCTCTACATCAATTACTGGAAGCACTGTAATTGGTTTTGGTTGATGTTTTTCCATCATACTGAGTGCTTCAGCAGCCATTTTATCTTTTGTTATTATTACTGGATTTTTAGTCATTAAATCTTCTACTGGCTCATCTAAAAACTCTGCTCCACGAGCAAGCATACGGCGAATATCGCCATCTGTTACAAGGCCAATGAATTTGCCATTTTCATCAACAACAGAAGTTGCACCTAATCCTTTTGCTGTCATTAAGAACAATGCTTCTTTTGCTGTTTTATGCACAGAAATAACAGGATTATCTTCTCCTGAATGCATAACATTTTCTACAGTTAAAAGTAATCTTCTGCCAAGTGCTCCACCTGGATGGAATACTGCAAAATCTTGAGCAGTGAAATTACGTGAAGATAAAAGTGCTATAGCTAGTGCATCTCCCATAGCAAGAGTTGCTGTTGTACTAGCTGTTGGTGCAAGACCTAATGGACATGCTTCACGCTCTACACTTATATCAATATAATAATCTGCATTTTTGCCAAGTGTAGATTCACGTCTACCACTCATAGCAATAATTTTTGCACCTATGCGTTTAATAATCGGTAAAATATTTACAATTTCATTAGATTCACCACTATTAGAAATAGCAAGTACCATATCATTAGCTGTAACCATACCTAAATCACCATGGAAAGCTTCTGCTGGATGCATAAAAAATGATGGTGTTCCTGTACTAGCTAAACTAGCTGCTATTTTTCTACCCACATGACCAGATTTTCCCATACCTGTTACAATAACACGACCATTACAAGCTAAAATAGCATTTACAATTGTTTCGAATTCATCATCAATATGATTAATTAATTTTTTTACCGCATCAGCTTCTATTTGAAGTGTTTCTATAGCCTTTTCTTTTATCATGATTATTACCTCACAATTTAACTCTCAAAAATCCCAGTAATATTTTATTTGTTTATTTTTTTCTTTGTTATTTCATTGATTGCGATTAAATCTTTTAATAAATCTTCTAATTTATCTAGATAAACCATATTTGGTCCATCGCAAAGTGCTTCTTCTGGATTATCATGAACTTCCATGAAGAAACCATCTACACCTACACCAGCTGCACCACGAGCTAAGAATTCTACATATTCACGATTGCCAGCAGAACTTGTTCCTGCACCACCTGGTAATTGTACACTATGTGTAGCATCAAAAATAACTGGATATCCTGTAGAACGCATGATAGGGAAAGAGCGCATATCTACAACTAAGTTATTATAACCAAAGCTTGCTCCACGTTCTGTGAGTAAAATCTTTTCAGAACCAGCTTCTTCTAATTTTTTCACTACATTTTTCATATCTGCTGGAGCCAAGAATTGACCTTTTTTTACATTTACTACACAGCCAGATTTTGCAGCTGTATATAATAAATCTGTTTGACGGCTTAAAAATGCTGGTATCTGTAATACATCTACTACTTTAGATACTGGTTCTACCTGTGTTTCATTGTGAATATCTGTAACTACTGGAACATTGAGTTCTTCTTTAATACTTTGAAGCCATTTTAAACCTTCTTCTAATCCTGGTCCACGATATCCATTATAAGAGGAACGATTTGCTTTATCGAATGAAGCTTTAAATACATAAGGAATACCAAGTCGAGAAGTTATCTCTTTTATAGTTTTACCAATATATAAAGAGCGTTCATATGATTCTAATACACATGGACCTGCTAAAAGTACTAATGGATTTCCCGCACCAACTTCAAAATTGCCAATTTTTACTGTATGCATAGCTACACTTCCTTACTTTTTAATTTATTTTTTTCCATTTCTTGATATATTTTATTTACTTCTTCTAAATCTTCTTTTGTATCCACACCAACAAAATGTTTATCTGTGGCTATAACTTTTATTTTATAACCATTTTCTAAAGCTCTAAGTTGCTCTAAAGACTCTGTCTGTTCAAGTGGTGTTGGTTGCATTTTAGCATATTGTAACAGAAAATCTCTACGATATCCATAAATTCCAATATGTTTATAGACAACAACTCCTGTATCTTCACGAGGATATGGTATTAAAGAACGTGAAAAATACAATGCATAACCATTTTTATCTGTAATTACTTTTACATTTCCTGGTTTTGCTTTTTCTTCTTCTTTCATCGGAGTCTTCACTGTAGCCATTTTTAAATCTTCATCATTTAAAAATTCTTGTGCTAAATCATCAATAATCTGTGGTTCAATAAGTGGTTCATCACCTTGAACGTTGATGATTACATCTGCATCTGGGCATTTTTGAGCTACTTCTGCCAATCTATCTGTACCTGTTGGATGATTTTTTGCTGTCATTATAGCTTTTCCGCCAGCTTTGACCACAGCTTCATATACTCTTTCATCATCAACAGCTGCTATTACTTCTGCTGGTTTTATAGCATTTAATACACGTTCATATACACGTACAATCATTGGTTTTCCAGCTATATCAGCAAGAGGTTTCCCTGGTAATCTTGTAGATGCATAACGAGCTGGTATTACACAAATAATTTTCATATTTATCCCTTCAATCTAGGTAATTTTTCTTTCAAGTATTCAAATAAAACTTGTGTTTCATCGATAAAAGTAACTTCTATACTAATGATGTAAATTGGTATAGGTCGTTTTTTACACAATAATGTTTCAGGAATTTTTACAGCATCTTTATCAGTGATAATGATAGCTTCTGCACCTTGCTCTTCTGCTTGATGCATTACATCTCTTATTTCTTCTTCTGTATAATCATGATGGTCTGGGAAACGCAAGCTTTCTGTAATAATAGCTCCAATATCATTTAAAGTTTGTTCAAACGAAGCTGGATTTCCAATAGCTGACATAGCTATGACTTTATGACCTTTCATCATATCTACAGATAAAATTTCATTTGGTTTTCGACTGAATAAATTGCCAATTTCTACAAAGCCTAATGGCTTATGTGTACTTTCTACTACTAAAGCATGGTCATTGTATTTTGCCAAAGTATCTCTTATTTCCTTGCATGCAGATTTACTAGCTTGATCTACTTTTGTCAATAAACAAACATCTGCTCTATTTAAATGATTTAATGGCTCACGAAGAGTTCCACGTGGTAACATATGACCATTGCCAAATATATTAATAGCATCAACTAATAAAATATTTAAGTCGCGTTTTAATTGCCAATGTTGATAACCGTCATCTAAAATTACCACATCTACATTGAAATTATCTACAGCATATTTTCCTGTAATCGTTCTATCTGTACCAATTAAAACTGGAATATCTGGCAAACTTCTAGCTAAAAGATATGCTTCATCTCCTGCTTGGTCTGCTGACATAAATACTTGATTGCCATCAGATACAATGCCTACTTCACCTTTCCATTTTGCACGATAACCACGATTTAAAATCGCTACTTTATAGCCTAAATCGCGAATATATCTGGCTAAAAGTTTAGCAGTCGGTGTTTTTCCTGTGCCACCAACAGTGATATTACCAATGCTGATGACAAAACAATCTAATTTTACTTGTTTAGCAATACCCCATTTATATAAACTCAATTGGAAATTTACTAAACTACGATAAATCAAGGAAAAACTATATAACACACCTAAAAATAATTTTGCTGGTATGCTTTTCTTATTTTTATCATGTACTAATTTGTATAAATAAGTTTGGAGATTTTCTATTTTTTCTGTAGAACGTACCTGCACAGGATTTACTTTTTCGTATTCATCTAATAATTCATGTAAAATAACAGCAGAACGACGAGAAGCTCCCCGATTATCTTCAATTATCTGCAAAGTTTCTCTTTCCATCTGATGACGTTTTTCAGGGCAATTAAATAGCTCTAATACTGCCTCTGTTAATTCTTTGCTATTTTTTACAGTAATACATGCATTTCGCTTACTAAATAATACATGAGTATCTTTGAAGTTAAACATATTCGGACCAACTATTATCGCCTTTCCATGAGCTGCCGGCTCTAAAATATTATGTCCGCCATGTTTTATTAAACTTCCACCTACATAGATAACATCGCCTACACTATAGACTTTACCTAATTCTCCAATAGTATCTAAAATCACTACATCTTGTTCATATGATGGTTTTTCTTTTAGTACAGTACGGAAATTTGTCTTAAATCCGTGTTTATGACAAATACTAGCAATTTCATCTTTACGCAAAATACTTCTTGGTGCAATCAATAATTTAACATTGGGATGCTGTTTTTTTAATTCACTATACGCTTCTAAAACAGCTTCTTCTTCACCTTTATGCGTACTTCCTGCTAAAAATATTCCTTTTGCTTTATCCAAACATAATTCTTTCAACATATTATTACGTTCTTTTTCATCTACATTAGTATATGTTTGGTCAAATTTCGTATTACCTGTAACAGTAACTAAATTTTCATCTGCACCTAAACGAATAATATATGAAGCATCTATTTCTGATTGCATAGCAAATTTTCTTACTGTGCCAATCATATCAGATAAAATACTAAACATATATTTATAACGTTTTACAGATTTATCACTAATTCTGCCATTTACCATCATTACTGGTATATTATATTTTCTTGTAGCCTTTAAAAAATTCGGCCAAAGTTCTGTTTCTACAGGCAAAAATACACGAGGACGAATTTTTTTGATAAAACGCTCAGGAAGCCATGGCAAATCCAAAGGAAAATAAATTATACTATCTGCATCTTTGATAATGCGATTAGCCATAGTATATCCTGTATTAGTTACTACTGATACTAATATGGGAGTATCGGGAAATTCTCTGCGAAATTCTTTAATAATTGGACTTGTCGCTACAATTTCTCCCACAGAAGAGGCATGTATCCAAATACAATTTTTGCCTGCCACTTTATCTAAGGCATGCTCTGGCAAAAAACCAAAACTTTGAATCATGCGTTTTAAAAATCCTTTTTCACGAATAGTTCTAACTATAAAATATGGTATCAATAGTATAACAAGCAATATAGCTACAATATTATATAAAATCTGCATATGCTTCACCTATTTTGCTTTCTTATTACTAAATTGTATGTTATACAAATGACTATATAAACCACCTGTCTGCATAAGTTCTTGATGTGTACCCATTTCTTGTACACGTCCATTGTCTAAAACAACAATTTTATCAGCATGTACAATTGTTGATAGACGATGTGCTATAACAAATGATGTTCGACCAACCATCAATTTATCCAATGCCTCTTGAACAATTTCTTCGCTTTCTGTATCAAGTGCTGATGTTGCTTCATCTAAAATCAAAATACGTGGATTTTTTAAGATAGCTCTAGCAATCGCCATACGTTGACGTTGACCGCCAGATAAAGTTATACCACGTTCACCAATTTTCGTATCATAGCCATCAGATAAATTCATGATAAAATTATGTGCATTAGCCGCTTTTGCCGCTTCAATGATTTCTTCATCAGTTGCATCTAATCTACCATAGCGAATATTTTCTTTAATTGTGCCACTAAATAACATAGTTTCTTGAGGCACTACACCAATTTGTTCACGCAATGATTTTATAGTAACATCTCGAATATCTATATCATCTATTGTTATAGCGCCCTCAGTTACATCATAAAATCTAGGAATTAAATTTGCAATAGTAGATTTTCCTGCTCCACTAGGACCTACAAATGCAATTACTTGACCTGGATTAGCTGTTAAAGATAAATCATGTAATACATTCACACCATCTTTATAGCCAAAACTAACATGATCAAATTTAACTTTACCACTGATTTTAGGAAGCTCTTTAGCCTCAGGTTTATCCTTTAAATCTTCCTGTGTATCTAATACATCAAATACACGTTCCGCTGCTGCCATAGCTTTATTAATTGTGCCATATACTCTACTGATACGTTTTACAGGGTTAGCTAAATTTACAGCATAAGTTAAAAAGGCGATAAGTGCCCCAGCTGTCAAAGCGCCATTAACTACTTGATAACCACCAAACCATAAAATTACAGTTACAATTACAGCTGCTAAAAATTCTACAGTTGGTGTCAACAATGAACTAAGCTGTACACTTTTCATATTTGCTTTAAAGTTTAAATCATTTTGATTTTGAAATCTTTCAATTTCATGTTCTTCTCTAGCAAATGATTTTACTACACGAACGCCAGAAATTGTTTCTTGTAATAATGATGTTATTTCTGCCGTACGTTCTTGAATTAGTGAACCACTTTTTTTGAGCTTTCTACCGAAAATTTTCATAGCTTGCCCAATCAATGGTACAACTATCAACGTAACTAAACTCAATTTCCAATCCAAATAAAACATCATAACTAAAGAACCTATCAAAATTGATGATTCTGTAACTAATTCTATTAAACTATCAACTAATGCTGCTTGAAGTGCTGCTACGTCATTAGTTATATAGCTCATTATTGTTCCTGTTTGTTTTTTTTCATAATATGCTAACTGCAACTTCTGAAATTTCACATAAAGCATTTCACGAACATCAATAATTACTCTTTGTGCTATATATGATACTAAATACGACTGACCATAGAAGAATATCCCTCTAAAGAAAAATACTACCACTATGCCTACTGCAATTAAATTTAACAGTACCATATCTCTTTCCATAAGTACCTTATCAATCATATCCTTTATAATCCAAGGTACATATAAATTTGCTGCTGCTGACATTATGATACAAACAATAGCTAATAAAAGCCTTTTCCAATATGGTTTTATAAATAAAATCAATCTCTTATAATCATTCATATCATTTATCCCTTAATCTCATTTTTAAATCTATCAGCTGTTTGTAATATTAACTCAGCTGTCTTATCAGCCACTCCTGGTGAACCTAGCTTTTCCTTTACCATTAATAATTCTTCTTTTACTCTTTTAGCAGATTCAGTATCTTTATATAAATCTCTAGCAAGTCGAGCTATATTTTCACCATTTACTTCATCTTGTAACAATTCTGGCAAAACTTGTTTATCAACTAAAATATTTGGCAAACTAAAATATTTTATCTTCACAAAAATTTTAGCTATGCGATATGTGATAGCAGACATCTTATATAAAACAATTGATGGAAGTCCCATAAGTGCAGCTTCCAAAGTAACTGTTCCCGAAGTTGCAATAGCAAAATCACAGCAATTCATCAAATCATATGTCTTTGTTTCACATAATTTTACTGTTAAACCATATTCATTTATCTTTTCTTCTAAATATTTTTTATCAATACCAGTAGCTACAGGTAAAAAAAACTTTATTTCTGGTCGTTCTTTCTTTATTAACTGCGCAGCTTGAAGCATTGGTTCTAATAAATTAGCTATTTCTTGCTTTCTACTTCCTGGCAATAATAAAATATTATCTTCTTTCAAATCTATGCCAAAAAATTCCGCTGCCATCTCGCGACTCATTGAAGCCTTTACATTATCCATCAATGGATTTCCTACAAATGAAATATCTGCACCTGCTTTTTTATATACATCTAATTCAAAAGGAAAAATCGCTACAATCTTATCAGCAATTTTAGCTACCTCTTTAGCTCTGCCCTTGCGCCATGCCCAAGCTGAAGGTGGTATATATGAAAATACAGGTATATTCATTTTCTTAGCTTCTTTAGCGAGACGCCAATTAAAATCTGGATAATCTATTAAGACTAAAATATCAGGCTTTTGTTTTTTCATTTCTGCTACTAAAGCATCTTTTAATTTAAACATTTTACGTAAATTAACTAATACTTCCCAAAAACCCATCACACTATAATCTAACATGTTTTTACAAAGCTTTACTCCAGCTTGTTCCATTTGTGGACCGCCAAAACCAAACATTTCAATATCACTACAGATATTTTTTAAAGCTTTAGCCAAATTTGCTCCATGCATATCACCAGAAGTTTCCCCTGCTGAAAACATAATTTTATACATACAAACCTCCAGCCTTTATCAAGCAGAAAAAGACGCGATGATAACATTTTATAATGTATCGCCGCGTCCTACCATACTACATTGCCACAATAGTTATAGCATTTTCATCAGCTAGTGATAAAACTTTTTCTCTATCTACAATTAAAGTACGTCCTGCTTCAATTACTAAGCCAGAAGCTTTTACTTCTATCATAGATTCAATTGTTTTTACACCAACAGCTGGCATATCAAAACGATTATCTTGAGCTGGTTTTGCCACTTTTGCTACAACTGCATTTCCGCAAGCGAGTTTTCCGCCACGTAAAATACATGCATCAGTTCCTTCAATAGCTTCTAAAGCCATTACTGCTTTATCTTTAACAACTACAGTCTGACCAATATCCAAGCCGCCAAGAGCTTTTGCCATTTTGAAACCGAATTCCATATCTAAATTTTCTCTCTCTGTTGGTTGACGTTTAGTCAATACACCTTTTTTAGGCATAATCATTTTCAAAAGCATAGTTTGGTCAAATGTGGTAATTCCTTCTTTAGCAAGTTCTGCCACAAATGCCAACATCATAGTATCATCACTTCTATCTTTTAATGATGATAACAAAGCTATCATTCTAGCGTCAGGTAATTCATGTTGCCCTGAAAATAAAATTTCCTTAGTAACTTTACCAATCATGACAACATCTGTTACTTCTTTGCCTTTTAAATAATCAATTATACTACCTAATTGAGCTACATTGATGGATTTAAAATCTGTTGCTACATTTTTTAAATCTTCTTCTACACCATCAACTAAACCTACAGCATAAACATCTATACCCATAGCTCTTGCTGCTTTTGCTACTTCAACTGGTAATCTACCTATCCCAGATAATAAACCTATTGATTTCATACTAAAATCCCCACTTTAATTATTACCTTCATGGTTTTCTCTGCAAATACCACGATCAGCATTTCTTAAGAATCGTAAAAAATGTTCTACTTCAGCACAAGAATCAACTTCTTGTTCAATTACAGATATTGCCTGCGCTAATTTTAATCCTGAACGATACAAAATTCTATATGCTTGTTTAATAGCTTTTCTTGACGATACAGAAATTCCTGCACGAGCTATACCTACACTATTTAAACCACAAACATTTGCAGGTCTACCATCTACAATTGTATATGGCACAACATCTTGTACTAATTTAGAAAAGCCTCCAACCATTGCATTTCTACCAATTTTTACAAATTGATGAACACCGGCAAAGCCACCAAGAACAGCTCTATCTTCTACAATAACATGCCCTGCAACAGATGCATTATTTGCCATAATAACATTATTACCAATAATTGCATTATGTGCTACATGCGTATAAGCCATTAATAAGCAATCATTGCCAATACGAGTTTCTTCTTCAGCTCCACAAGCTCTATGAATTGTAGCATATTCACGAACTTTTGTTCTATCGCCAATATATACATAAGATTTTTCGCCCACAAATTTTAAATCCTGTGGTTCTGCACCAATAGATGCTCCTGGAAAAATCACGCAATCTTTGCCAATTTTTGTCCAACCAGTAATAACCGCATGTGGTTCAATTCTTGTACCATCACCGATTTCTACATTTTCGCCAATAACTGCAAATGGACCAATTTCTACATTTTTTCCGATTTTGGCATTTTCATGAACTATTGCTAATGGATGTATTTTGCTTTCTGCCTCCATTTGTATTCACTCCTTAAAAACTACACCATTTGGTGAAATTCCATCATAGTAAAAGAGCCAATTAATTGGCTCTTTACACCTTAATTAATCATTTTATAAGTTTTCTGGTTTTTGTAAAGCAAAAGTAAAGTCACCTTGAGCTACTAATTTATCATCAACAAAACCTTCACAATGAACTTTACCAAAATCGCCACGAATTTTCACAATTTCAGATTTCATAATAAGCTGATCACCAGGAACTACTGGTTTTTTAAATTTAACATTATCCATACCGCCAAAATAAGCTAGTTTACCGCGGTTTTCTGCTGGATATAATAAAGCAAAACCACCAACTTGTGCCATTGCTTCTAAAATTAGCACGCCTGGCATAATTGGATGACCTGGAAAATGTCCTCTAAATTGGTCTTCATTTATAGAAATATTTTTTATACCTACTGCATATTTCATAGGTTCTAATTCAATAATACGATCGATCAATAAAAATGGGGGACGATGTGGTAAAACTTTTTCAATTTCAGGAATATCAATTCTCATAGTATAACCTCTCTTCTGCTTAAGTAAAGTCTGCAAGAATTTTCTTTGCTAACTTTGTATTTAATTCATGACCTGATTTTACAGCAATTACATGACCTTTTATTCTACCTGCTAATCTCAAATCACCAATAGCATCTAAAATTTTATGACGAACTAATTCATCTGGGAAACGAAGTTTATTCATCCAACCTTCATCATTGTAGACGATTACATTATCTAAATTTCCACCTAAACCTAATCCCATTTTACGTAAAGCTTCTACTTCTTTTTCATAAGCAATAGTTCGTGCTATAGCTATTTCCTTCTTATATAAATCTTTACTAGTAAATTCAAAATCATGATATTGTATACCAATTAATGGATGTGGATTTATGGAAGTAAAGCTCACACGAAAACCATCATAAGGCAATACCATTATAAATCTTTCTTTATCATCTATGCGATATACTTTATCAATTGTTATTATATCTGCTTCTTTTTCCTGTTCTTTTATTCCTGCTTTTTCTAGCAATTCTAAAAAAACATTTGCTGAACCATCTGTTACTGGTGGTTCTTCACTGTCAATTTCAATATAACAATTATCTATATCACTAGCAAATAGTGCTGACATTAAATGTTCTATTGTAAAAATCTTGACATCTCCATTACTAATCGTTGTCGCTCTTAATGTAGATGTAACATTACTTGCTATTGCTTTTATCTGTGTTTTTTCTGGTAAATCCGTTCTAATAAATACAATTCCTGTATCTACTGGAGCAGGACGCAATTTCATATTAACCTCTGTGCCTGAATGCAGACCAATTCCAGTATATGAAACATCTACCGCAATTGTTTTTTGCTTTATCATCGTCGTCCTCCTAAAAATTATATATAATTATTTTACAAGACAACGCTATTTACTGCAAGTTATTTGCTTCTTTTTTCTTTCTTTCAACATATTTCCATCTATCATGAAGCCAGAACCACTCTTCTGGATAATCTCTTATATGTTGTTCTACTAAACTAGTTAAGCTTGCCATCATATCATATATATCTTTTTGTTTGTCTTTTGTTTTAGCTGTAAAAACTGGTTCTAATACTGTTAAAATATGATGTCCTGGTCTTTTTTTATCTTCAGTAATAAAAGCTGGTAATATCGGTGCCGATTTAAATCTGCTCATCACTGCTGGACCTTGCACACAAGATGCTTCATAACCTAAAAATGGCATAATAATCCCTGTAGAACCACCATCTTGGTCCATAATTAACCCAATAAAATATTTTTGTCCAAGCATTTTCATCATTTCTTTGATATCCAATTTATCTGTTATATGCATACCTGTAAATGCTCGACAATAATTTATAAAATTATTTACACCTTCATTGCGTTGATGTTGAGCCACTCCTGCTATCTTCATTCCTTTATGAGTGAGTGCTGCTCCTATAATCTCCCAATTTCCACTATGTGCTGTGGCAATGACACCACCATTTCCATAGAACATAGCTTTTTTTATATTTTCTTCACCTTTTATAGTTACATATTTATCAATATTTTTACATATAACTTTAAATCGCAATACTTCCATGATCATTGGTCCAAATCTAGTCCAACTTTTCTTGGCAATTTGCTCAGCTTTATCAGTTGATACTTTTAAACAACGCTCAATATTATGGATTGCCATTTGTTTTCTTTTTTCAGGAACAACAATCCATGTTAATTCACCTAAAATCTTACCTATAAATCTTGCTACACTAGCTGGTAATAAACAACAAATATCACTTAAAAATACTAATATATGATATAGCATTTGTATCTCCTTTCACTTTATATTCCTATCTTATTTTTTCACAATATCAATTACTTTCTAAACTAATAAAATCTATAAAAAAAGTAGCTAAGCATTAGGGCTTGGCTACTTTAATAATCAAAGAATTACTCGATTTAATTATTTTTCTCTTCTAACGCTTTTAAACGCTTTTCCATTAATTTCAATTTTTTCATCATATCTGGCAAACGAGATTCATTTGCTTTAATTCTAAGCCATTCTTGATGAGGGCGAGCAGGAAAACCTGCATAGAATGAATTTTCTGGTACATCTGCAATAAGACCTGTACGTGCTGCCATAACTGAATTACTGCCAACCTTTATATGACCTTTAGAGCCAACTTGACCTGCAAATGTAACATTATGACCAACAATTGTTGAACCAGCAAGACCTGTTTGTGCTACAACTAAACAATTTTCTCCTAATACACAGTTATGACCAATGTGAACAAGGTTATCTACTTTTGTTCCTTTGCCAATCACTGTTGAACCTGTTGTTGCTCTATCAATTCCTGCATTACAGCCAATTTCAACATCATCTTCAATTACTACATTACCTACTTGTGGTACTTTTGTATGTTTTCCATCTTTAGTTATAAAACCAAATCCATCTGCACCAATTACTGTATTATCATGAATAATTACATTCTTTCCTACTTTGCAATATTCGCGAACACTAACACCTGAATGAAGAATTGTATTTTCATCTACACTAGCATATTGACCAATATAAACATTTGGATATATTTCCACATTATCGCCAATAATTGCATTATCATCAATATAGGCAAAATCCATTATAGCTACATCTTCACCAATTTTTACATTTTTACCTATATGTGCCTTAGAGCTGATGACTTTTTCTACTTTCAATTCAGGTTTAAAAATATTTAATAAAATATTGAAAGCTTCTCGAGGATTTTTTACTTTTATACAAGTTTTTGAAAAACCATCTACATCTTCTTGTATAATCACTGCAGCCGCATTACAAGCAATAGCTTCCTCTAAATGTGGGTCTACAGCAAAAGTTATTTCACTTGGACCAGCTAAAGCAATTCCTGTTGCACCTGTAATGACTAAATTCTCATCATAATCCCCACAAAGTTTACCATTTATTAAATTTGCTATCTCTGCTAGTGTTCTTTTCATAATATTACCCCTTTTTATTGCAACTTCTGAATTACATCGTCTGTAATATCAATTCCGCCTTGAACTACAAACTCTTGTTTTTGAACTTGCATACCATTTGAACGCACTAATGTTTTTGGCACTACAGCAGATAATTCTTTTTCTGTTGATACTTCTGCGAGTACCTTATCCATTGTATTTTTTACTTGAGATTTATATTGCATATCTAAGCCTTGATATTGACGTTGAATATCCATCTGTGCTTTTTTAAATTCTTCATCAGACATAGTTGCTTTTTTGCTCATTAAATCTGTTTCTTTAGCTTCGATTTCTTTATTCTTAGCATCAATATTATCTCTAATTGTTTTTATTTGTGGTGCTTCATTCATAACTCGTTCAGCATCTAAATAACCTAATTTAGTTTCACTTCCACAACCTGACATAAATACACTCATCAATGTAACAAGTGCTATTACTAACATTAATTTTATTTTCATGACACCCTATCGCCTTTCCATATATTATTTACCATTATTATTTTGCATTTGCTCATTTGTAAGTTCAGCCATTACATCGTCTGTAATATCAATTGCATCAGCACCAACTACCATACCATTTAAAACTGTATCATCAAAATTATCTATTTTTATATTACCAAAAAAATCTAATGTAGCTGGAACATCAGCAATAACTAATTTTAGATGTTTTTGAATTGCTATTTTCATAGCCTTACTAGCAATGTCTTTTAATATGCTTCTCTTTAATAAATTTATTTCATTTTCTTTTGTATGCAATAATATTATTAATCGTTCACTATCTTTTTTTCTAGCTTGAAGCATCTGCAATCTATCTTGAAGATATTGTGCCTCTCTTTTTTGTTCAGCTTGTTGTCTTTCTAAAGAGTTTTGTACATCTATTTGATGTATCTTTTGAACATTTATACCTAATTCTTGTTCTCGTTGTGCTCGCCACTTCATTAATTCATCAGCAACTTTTAAATTATATTGTTGCTCAATCAGCGCCACATTTTCTCCGCGTTCTTTTTTTAACTGTTCTAATAATGTTAATAGATTATCTTTTTCTTCTTGAGTCAATCTCAAGTTTTCAGCATTATCTAATTTCATAGTACAATTAAA
>Mack_p1__coassemble_1094_pt1 | contig 13880 bp, 10 predicted proteins | sample Mack_p1__metabat2_low_PE_032 | metagenome-assembled genome bin Mack_p1
CTATTAATCCCTATATTTATTAATATTTCTTTTTTTATTATAGTCTCTAAAATCTTGTTATTCAAGGATATAAAAAAATTTTACCGGCTGATTTTGATTTTTATTAGTTATATAAAAAAATAACCTATAAAGCTTATATTTCTTAGCTTTATAGGTTATTTAGTAAAAATTCACTTGGTAATTTTTTATTTAAGCTTGTAATGCTCCTACAAGTTCATTTACATCTTCAATATTATGTTTTTGCATATATTCAGCGATACCATCTGCAATTACTTTTAATGCTGATGGGTCAATGAAGTTATGTGCTCCTACTGCGACTGCTGTTGCACCTGCAAACAAGAATTCAATAGCATCTTCTGCACTTGCAATACCGCCCATACCAATGATTGGAATGTTTACAGCTTTTGCTACTTGCCATACCATACGAAGTGCTACAGGTTTTACAGCAGGGCCAGAAAGACCACCTGTAATATTGCCAAGTAATGGTTTTCTTGTATTGATATCTATTGCCATACCAGTCAATGTATTAATCATAGAAATAGCATCTGCACCAGCTTCTTCTACTGCTTTCGCCATCTGCACAATATCTGTTACATTTGGAGAAAGTTTTACAATTACAGTTTTTTTAGTATGAGTTTTTACTGCATGAGTTACAGCAGCAGCTGCTTTTGGGTCTGTACCAAAAACGATACCGCCTTCTTTTACATTTGGACAAGAAATATTTACTTCTACAGCATCTACGCCGTCAATATCCAAACGCCATGCCATTTCAGCATATTCTTCTACAGAACCTGCGGAAATATTTACGATAACAGCAGTATTATATTTTTTAATTTTTGGTAAGATATCATAAATAAAAGCATCTACCCCTGGATTTTCAAGACCAATACAGTTGAGCATACCAGAAGGAGTTTCTGCTATTCTAACACCTGGATTACCAGCACGAGGTTTTGGTGTAACGCCTTTAGTAACGATTGCACCGATTTCATTTACATCAAGAAAATCTTCATATTCTCTACCAAATCCGAATGTTCCTGAAGCTCCCATTACAGGATTTTTTAATTCAAGATTACCAATCTTTACAGATAAATTCATTAAAATACCTCCTTAGCTTCAAAAACTGGGCCTTCTGTGCAAACTTTACGACGTTTTTTAGTGAGTTTACCTTCAAAAGTACAACCAAGACATACGCCAATACCGCAAGCCATACGTTTTTCTAATGATACTTGGCAATCAATATCATGTTCATAAGCAAGTTTTGCCACGCCTTCCATCATGATATTTGGACCACAAGTATAAATAGCGTCAATATTATTTTCTTTTAAGATTTCAGGCATTAATTGAATAGTGAAACCTTTAAATCCTACAGAGCCATCATCTGTTGTGATATAAATTTTATCAGCATATTCTTTTAAATATTCTTCCCAGAATACTTCATCTTTATTTTTACCACCGATAAGTAAAATAGGTTTTTGGTCTTTGAGCAAGCGAGATAAATAGATAAGTGGAGCAATACCTACACCACCGCCTACAAGCAATGGACGACCTTCTTTTAATTTGAAGCCATTACCGATAGGGCCTAAAATACTAAATTCTTCGCCTTCTTTTAATCTAGAATATTCAGCTGTGCCTTTACCGACAATACGATAAATTAAAGTGATTGTACCTTCGTTTTTATCTACATCTGCAATACTGAATGGACGACGCAAAAAGTTTTCACTATGCAAAGTCTTCACATGAACAAACTGACCAGGTTCAGCAAGATTTGCAATTTCTGGAGCTTTGATAACCATGTGTTTTACATTTTCATTTACTACTTTATTGAGCAAAATTGTTCCTGTTACTACAAGCTTTTTCAAAAGAAACCCTCCTACTTTTTACACATTATATTTTATAATCATAATACTATATAACTAATTTTTTCGCAAAATTTCTCAGCTAAAAATAATTTTATTTTCATTAATCTATTTTAAATTTATTTTACTTTTTCCAATTTAATTTTTCTAAAATTTGCTTTGTATGTGTTGTTATATATACACCTAATAAAATAACTACTGCGCCTAAACATTCTTCCATAGTAATTATTTCATTTAATGTTATTGAAGCTGTAACAATCCCCACAATAGGCATGATATTTAAAAATATGGAAGCTGTACTTGCGCCTACATTTTTTACACCAATATTCCAAAATATCATTGCGCCTACACCACCGAGCCATACAATATATGCAAATGAAGCCATAGCTTTCATAGATAAATCTGGTATAAATAAACCACAAGTAAAATGACCATAGATTGCAATAAAAATCGCACCAAATACTCCTGCCCATGCTGTAACAGATAATACAGACATTTTCTTCATCACACGAATACTGATTAAACAATAAATTGCCCAACTTAATTGAGCTACAAAAAATAATATATCTCCCAAATTAAATGAAATATGTAAAATAATATCTAGATTTCCATTGCTGATTAAATACAATGTCCCTGATATCGAAATTATAATTCCAATCCATTGCAATAAAGCCAATCTTTCACGCAAAAATACAAAAGCTAATAAAGATGTAACAGCTGGCGTCATAGCAGCAATCAAAGTGGCATTAGCTACTGTAGAATATTGTAGCCCTGTAAATTGTGAACCATTATTCAAACTAACGCCTGTTATTCCCATAATTATAAGTGGTAACCAACAACTTTTGGGCGGTATAAAATCTTTTTTATGTGTAATTTTCATCAATAAAAATAAAGTAGCACTAAGTAATAAATATCGGAAAGCTACTAAAGTAGGTGGGTTCATCTCCGCTACAATGAATTTCACCACTACAGGCTGAAAACCCCATAAAATTCCAGCCAAAGACAACAACACATAAGCTTTATTTTTCAAAATAACATCTCCATTTAACTAAAACCTAAGTCATCATTATAACATATCCCTATAACGAGATTAAACATAAAATATATTCTAATACTTGCCACTATGCTATAATAAATTATTATTACTTTTCTTTTATACAAAAGAAAAACGAAGCAAAAATAAAAATCCTACGATATTGATTTTACTTTAATAAATATAAAATAATATGTAATATTTATTTTCCACATTCTAAAATCTTATCTGTAATACTTTTAATATAGTTCTTAGGATTTTTAACACTTTAATTTGTTGTTATTTAATTTGTTTTTTATACAAAGGAAAAATAGATTTTATAATTCTTAGGAGGGATAATTTTTTTATGTATGATTTAGCTTTAAAAAATGGTTTTATTGTTAATGAAAATGAAATCTATCTAGGAAATATTTATATACAAGATGAAAAGATTGTTGAAATTTCTTTAGCGGATAAGCCTGCCACTGAGGTTTATGATGTTTCTGGTAAGTATCTTTTACCTGGCTGTATTGATACGCATTGTCATTTTCGTGACCCTGGAGCTACTGCTAAAGAAGATTTTACAACTGGCACACAAGCTGCTATTGCCGGTGGTGTAACTACTGTATTTGATATGCCCAATACAAATCCTTCTGTTTTAAATGAGCAAGATTTATTGCAAAAAGCAAATTATTTTGCTCCTAAAGCTTTTGCTGATTATGGTATTTGGGGTCTTTCTTTAGGTGAAATCAACCTTGGTGCTTTACCTAAACTTTGTGAAGCTGGTGCTAGTGCTGTAAAATTCTTCTGGGGATATGCTATAAATGCCAAAACAAAAGCTTTAATTTATAATTACAATCCTAAAGATGAAGATATTATCCCACCTCTTGGCGATGGTGAAGTCTATGAAATTTTTGAACAAATGGCAAAAACAGGAAAAATAATCGCCATTCATGCTGAAAATATTGAATTAATTCAAACTTTAACTAAACGCTTGCAACAATCTGGTAAAAAAGATTACGAAGCTTTAATCCAATCTCGACCAGCTCTAGCAGAAGCTTTGACTATCCAAACAGCTAGTCTACTTGCTAAAGCCACTGGTGCTAGACTTCATATTCTTCATTTGACTTCTAAAATGGGAATGGAAGCAGTCGCTCAAGCAAAGGCTAATGGTGTAAATATAACTGCTGAAACTTGCCCACAATATCTATTTTTATCTGCTAAAGATTATGATAGTGTAGGACCAATGATGAAAGTATATCCTGTCATCAAACATGAAGAAGATAGACTTGCACTTTGGCAAGGATTGAAAAATGGCACTATAGATTTTATCGCCTCTGACCATGCACCACATATCATCAGTGAAAAACAAGGTGATTTATTCTCTATTCCTGCTGGCATGTGCGGGGTAGAAACTATGCTTCCATTAATGCTCAATGAAGTAAATAATGGTCATATCACTTTACCTTTCTTGGTGAAAGTCATGGCTAAAAATGTAGCTACTATCTATAATTTACCAAATAAAGGTAATTTAGAAATTGGTAAAGATGCCGATATTGTGGTTGTCGATATGAATAAAATCGATACTATTGAAAATAAAAAACTTCACAGTAAACAACCTCTCACTGCTTTTGCTGGTAGAAAAATCAAAGGCTGGCCAATAAAAACATTTTTACGCGGTCAATTAGTTGTAGATAATAATAAAATCTGCCAAGATAAAGCTTGCGGAAAATGGATAAAATAATTAAATTTTAAAACAAAAAGCTCTTAATAGTTAAAAACTATTAAGAGCTTTTATTTTTATTGATTACTGAGCTTTTGTTTTGATTTCTTCAAGAAGATTATTGATGAATGTATCAGTATCCATAGTAACAGTATCTTTTTCACGACGTTTACGAACAGAAATATTTTTATTTTCTAATTCGGATTCACCTACGATAATGCTGTATGGAACTTTTTTAACTTGAGCTTCACGGATTTTATAACCGATTTTTTCATTGCGGTCATCAACTTCTACGCGAATGCCGAGGTCAAACATTTTGCGTTTGATTTCATAAGCATAATCAACATATTTATCGCTGATAGGTAAGATTTTAACCTGTACAGGAGCGAGCCATACTGGGAATGCACCAGCATAGTTTTCAATCAAGATACCGATGAAACGTTCGATACTTCCGTATACTACACGGTGAATCATTACTGGGCGATGTTTCTGACCATCTTCACCGATATAAGTGAGATCGAATTTTTCAGGCATTAACATATCAAGCTGAATTGTACCACACTGCCAAGTACGACCGATAGAGTCAGTTAAGTGGAAGTCGATTTTTGGACCATAGAAAGCGCCATCGCCTTCGTTGATAACGTATTTAAGACCACGATGTTCAAGTGCATTTCTAAGTGCATTAGTTGCAGTTTCCCAAACTTCATCAGAACCCATGGAGTCTTCAGGACGTGTGCTGAGTTCTGCATGATAAGTTAAACCAAATGTGCTATAAACTTTATCAAATAAGTCAATAACTCTTTGGATTTCATCTTCAATCTGGTTAGGTAACATAAAGATATGAGCATCATCTTGAGTGAAGTTACGTACACGCATTAAACCATGTAATGCACCAGATAATTCATGACGATGTACAAGACCAAGTTCACCAAGGCGAAGTGGTAAATCACGATAGCTGTGTTGCTGTGTTAAATAAACAAGCATACCACCTGGGCAGTTCATTGGTTTAATTGCATAATCTTCACCATCAATTTTTGTGAAGTACATATTTTCTTTATAATGATCCCAGTGACCAGAAGTTTCCCAAAGTTTACGGTTCATAATCATTGGAGTTTTGATTTCCTGATAACCAAATTGACGATGAACTTCACGCCAATAATTGATGAGTTCATTTCTGATTACCATACCATTTGGATGGAAGAATGGGAAGCCTGGACCTTCTTCATGTAAGCTGAATAAATCGAGTTCTTTACCGAGCTTGCGGTGATCACGTTTAGCAGCTTCTTCAAGCATTTTTAAGTAAGCATCTAAATCAGCTTGTTTTTCAAATGCTGTACCATATACACGTTGAAGCATTTTATTTTTTTCGCTACCACGCCAATAAGCACCAGCAACAGATTGTAATTTAATAGCTTTTACTTTACCTGTAGATACTACGTGTGGACCTGCACAAAGATCAGTGAATTCACCTTGGCTGTACATAGTGATCATTGCATCTTCTGGTAAATCATTGATTAATTCTACTTTATAGCTTTCGCCTTCAGCATTGAAGAAATCATGTGCTTCCTGACGAGTAACTTCTTTACGTACAATTGCTAAATTTTCTTTAACAATTTTTTTCATTTCTTTTTCGATTTTTGCTAAATCTTCAGTGCTAAGCTGATGATCCATATCAAAATCATAGTAAAAACCATTGTCAATTGCAGGACCAATTGCAAGTTTTACATTTTTGTCGCCATAAAGACGTTTTACAGCTTGAGCTAAAATATGAGAAGCACTATGACGAAGTGCCCAACGACCATCTTCATCTTCAAAAGTTAAAATTTCTACTTGATGATCTCCATCTATAACAGTCATTAAATCTTTAGTTTCTCCATCAATTTTGCAAGCTAAAGCTTTTTTTGCTAAAGAATTACTAAAGGATTTTACAAAATCAAGAACAGTAGTGCCTTCAGCTACTTCACGAACAGCACCATCTTTTAATGTGATATTTGCCATTTTATTAACCTCCTAAAAAAATAAAAAGCCTCCATCCCAAAACTAGGGACGAGGCTTGTAGTTCGCGGTTCCACCCTGTTTGCCATAAAATATGACCAACTCAAAAATGATAACGGAATTTCTCCGGCAAAACTTAATAAATAAATCTAAATCTATAGTTCAGCTTTGCAGTTTGAAAGTGGTAATCAAAGAGTATGCTTAAGAAGTTTCCAGCCTCGACTTCTCTCTCTGTAAACATATAATTCTTCAATCATGTCTTTCGCATTACTTTTACATATATCTTTATGATGTCTTCATTATAATAAAGCAATATCTCAATGTCAAGAGTTATTCTTTTTTCTCATTTCTAAAATTCCTATCAAAATAATATACTTATAAGATATCATCTATTTATTATAATATTTATTTTAATTTAAATTTAATCTATTTTTAATCTGTACTTTAATCATATTTTAATCTAATCAGATTATACTATATACATAACTCAATAAAGTTATATAAGTTTTTGCTCTCCGATAGGTTTCTCTCCCTATCGGTTTTTTTTTGCCTTCACAAGATACATATATAAAATTAAAATAATATATATACACCAAAATAAAGGAGATGTTACTATGTTTTTTGATGTAGATAAGCTACATTGGACTCGTAAACCTTTATCATTTAGTATAACTAAAGATAAAATCGAAATCATAACTTCACCTCATACTGATTTATGGCAAAGAACATATTATCACTTCAGAAATGATAATGCTCCTGTGCTACAAATGAGTACAAATGAAGAATTCTTTTCATTTACTGTTAAGACAGATTTTGATAGCAAAGTTCGATTTGACCAATGCGGTATCGTCTTATATTTAGATAGTGAAAACTGGCTCAAAGCTTCCGTTGAATATGAAAATGAAGATATTCAACATTTGGGTAGTGTTGTTACTAATAAAGGATATTCTGATTGGGCGACAACTGTTATCGATAGTTCTATAAAATCCATTTGGTATAGATTAAGTCGCCGAAAAGATGATTTTCGCATAGAATATTCTCTTGATGGCATAAATTATAATCAAATGCGCATATGTCATCTTTGGGAAGCTTCTGGTGATATCCAATTTGGCATTTATGCTTGTAGCCCAGAAAATTCTTCATTTAAAGCTACATTTACTGATTTCAAAATGACAGAATGTGTTTGGCAAGCTCACGACGGTCAACAACCTGACGAAGATATTACTTATTAAAGGAATGTTATTTTATGAATACACTTATCGCCCAAAATTTAAATATTCTCATTGATTTTTTAGCTAAAAGAGATTTAACGGCACTATCACCCGATGAATTGCAAGCAAAATACAAAATAAATCAAGCCGATTTGTTGATTTTATTCGGTGGCTCTATTCCTGAAGGTGCTGGTGTATTTGCTAAAGCTCATCAACAAAATATAGCTAAAAATTATCTTTTAGTCGGCGGTGCTGGTCATACTACAGAAGCACTCCGTCAAAAAATGCAATTATCTCTAGCCGATATAGATATCTCTAGTAAATCTGAAGCAGAAATTTTTGCCCTTTATCTGAAAAATAAATACAATATCACAGATTGTTTACTAGAAACTAAATCCACTAACTGCGGTAATAATATCACTAATGCTCTAGAACTTTTAAAAAATCTAGATTTAAAGCCAAAATCCATCATTTTTATGCAAGATGCTACTATGCAAAATCGCATGGACGCAGGTTTTCGAAAATATTGTCCTTGTGATACTACTTTAATCAATTATGCCACATATAAAGTTCATTTCACTGTTCAAAATGATAAATTATGTTTAGAACAAAATAATATCTGGCAAATGTGGAATATTGATAAATATATTGAGCTACTCATGGGAGAAATTCCTCGTCTTACAGATAATATCAATGGTTATGGCCCTCAAGGTAAAGATTTTATCGCCCATGTAGATATACCACAAGAAGTCCATAGTGCTTATCAATATCTCTATCAACATTTAAATATCAAAACACGCCAGGCAAATTCGCTTTATGCTACAAAATAAAGAAAGTGTCTACTTATTATATTTTATCTTCACAGCAAAATATAATTTAGTAGACACTTTTTTTAAGCTAAAATCTCTGTTAAAGCATCAATTAATTCATCATTTTCTTCACGAGTTCGCACCGCAAAACGCACGAAATACTCATTTAATCCTGGATAGTTTTCACAATTGCGAATAGCTATACCATATGATAATAATTTTGCTTTTAACTCATTAGCTGTCATATTTGTTTTTTCTATATTCACTAAAATAAAATTAACAGTTGGCTCATATACTTTCAACTTATCAAAAGTTTCTAGTTCTTCATAAAGATAATTTATCTCTGTTCTTGTATATGTTCTACTGCGACGCTGATATACTTTATCCTCTAAAGCTACCATACCTGCAATCTGTGCTAAAGCATTCACATTCCATGGGTCTTTTGCCTGATAAAGTGGGTCTAAAACTTCATGGTCTGTAGCTGCAAAACCTAAGCGAAGTCCTGGTAATGCATAAAATTTAGTCAAAGAATGCAATACAAATAAATTATGATATTTTTCCACTAAAGGAAGTACAGAAAAAGCTTCACTAGTTTTGATAAAATCCATAAAAGACTCATCAACAACTACAAAACAGCCATTATTTTCAGCATGTTCAATCAAAAGCTCCATATCTTCTACAGTAAATAATGTACCTGTTGGATTATTAGGATTGCCGATAAATAAAATATCGTTGCCTTTTATATTCACGATTAAATCTCGCATAGGAGAATTAAATTCCTGTTTTTCAGATAACATCACATAATTTATATTCGCTCCAGAAGCTTTAGCTGCTCTTTCATATTCACTAAAACCTGGAGATACAATCAACGCATTTTTTGGCTTTAATATATGGCAAAGTATATATAATAATTCTACTGCGCCATTACCTACGATAATTTTATCTGCACTGATACCATAATTTTCGGCGATTTTACCACAAAGCTCTCTTGCATCTGGCTCTGGATAATGAATTATATCATCAATATGGTCAACAATCGCTTTTTTTATATTTTTAGATAATCCATATGGATTTATATTAGCACTGAAATCTATGATTTTATCTAAATTTTCTTGTGCCATTATTTTTTTTAAATCTCCGCCATGCTCAAACTTTTGCATAATTTACTCTCTTTCTATGACAATTCCACCAGAAATCATTTTTACTAAATTTAAATAATGTAAATCAAAACATTCACTTAATATTTTTTGTTTACATTCTTCAATTAAACTTTCCTCACAATTATCATCAAATAATACACCAATGACAGTGCCACTGTGAGCAACATTTACACCTATTGCCTGATAATCTTCGGATATTATCATGATATCTTCTAATTGCTTCTTATATAATATTTTTTGATTTGCATATGCACTCATAACGCAAGCTTTGCCGATATATTTATTATTTTTCTCTTTAAAGCCTAAACGCAAATAATCTAAAGCTTCTTTAATTGTATTTTCATTTTCTTGATACAAGCGTTTCAAATCCTTGCGACGATTAAAAGATAAAGTATCGACCTTGCCACCGCAATCAAACATCAATATCTTAATCTTTGGCGCTAAACCTAAATGTTCTAAAACTTGACCATTCAAATGATTATATCTGACAATGCCTTTACAAAAAATACCATCAGTTGGCTCAATGCTTGTTGCAATCTTTGATATTTCATCTTGAGATAATATCCGTTTACAAGAAAGAGCTGTCAACTGACAAATACTTGCAATATCTGCACTACTTGAAGCCATGCCCTTTCCTGTCAATAATTCTGTAGTCAAACAAAATTTTGCATAAGATTTAGTGCCCAGATAATCAAGCGTTTTATTGCGTGCCAAACGAGCTTTATATGGTAAATAAGAAAAATATTTTGTTATACTCGCCTTGGTATACATTGAAATAGGACAAGTAACTAAAAAAGGTATATCATCAATCATGCCTTGTACTAACTCGCCACAAGAACCTGGTATTTTAACACTAAGACCCATGCAAAAATTCTCCTTAACCAATAATAAATTTATCTTCAGGATAGCGAATTTTATTTTTCTTCTTGCGAATAACAAGTGCCATCGCAAAAGAAATAATACCAATTCGTCCCATCAACATTACAAAAATAATTACAATTCTACTAGAAGCGTCCATTTCATTTATCGTACCTGTAGGCAGACCTACAGTAGCGAACATAGATACAGACTCAAATAAGATTTTAGACAAAGCAATATCTTCTGTCAAACATAAAAACATTGACATCAAAAATACGACAATCGCACTGACAAAGAAAATACTCATCGCACGGAAAATGACAATCGGTGGTACAGTACGCTCAAAGATAACAACATCTTCACGACCACGAATGAGCGACCAAATAGCTGCAAAGATAACAGCTATAGTAGTAGTTTTAATACCGCCACCTGTTGAAGCTGGCGAACCGCCAATAAACATCAAAAACATAATCAATAATAAACTAGGTTCTGTCAATGAGCCTATATCGAGCATTGAAAATCCTGATGTTCTAGCCATCGAAGCCATGAATGTACTTACCATCACTTTATCAAATAAACCTAAATCGCCTAAAGTATTTTTATTTCCATATTCTAAAATAAAAATAAGTACACTGCCGATAAGAATTAAAAAACCAGTAGTAACAAGTACAAGCTTACTATTAATACTCAATTTTTGCCATTTGCGTTTTTGATAGATATCTAGTAAAACAGCAAAACCCAATCCGCCACAAACAACTTCTATCAATAATATTAGATTAAAAAATGGGTGAAAAATATAATCTGCAAAATTACTTCCACCTAAAATATCAAAACCTGCATTACAAAAAGCCGATACAGAATGCCAAAAACCAAAATAAATAGCTGTGCCTACACTATAATCTTGACAGAAAATAATTGTTAAAATAACTCCACCAATAAATTCAAAAGCAACAGTCATTTTCACAATACTGATTACAAGTCGCACTACTCCAGCCACTGACCATCTTTGCAATGACTCTTGAATTAATAATCTATCTCGAAGTTGAATGCGTTTACCCATCACCACTGCCAAAATAGTAGTGATAGTCATAATTCCTAAAGCTCCAATTTGCACCAAAATAATAATTATTATTTGCCCAAATACAGAAAAATTATCACCTAAACTAAATATAGAAACACCCGATACACATACTGCTGACGCTGACATAAATAATGCATCGACAAAACTCAAAGGCTCGATATCTACCACTGTAATCGGCAACATCAACAACATAGTACCAGTCAATATTATTATCCCATAACTACATAAAACAATCTGGTATGGATTTAATTTTCTAATATATTTCATCATTTTATCTAAACCTAAAACTTATTAATCAACCTACCCCAATACGCTCTGAAGGATATCCGATTTTAGCTGTTTTTCGATTGCGCATAGCAATAGCCATCAAAAATGTAAGTACGCCTAGACGACCAATAAACATTATTAAAACCAATATGGACTTACCATAAACAGTCAAACTAGAAGTAATCCCTGTGGATAAACCTACAGTGGCCAATGCCGATGTAACTTCAAATAATATTTTTATAAATGGAAAATCTTCTGTTAAACATAAAAACATTGTTCCTAAAACTACTAAAGCTGCTGCTATATAAAAAATAGCCAAAGATTTTACAATCAAATCATGTTCAATACGTCTTTTAAACAATGTAACTTCTTCATTGCCACGAATTATAGAGGTAACTGTCGCAAAAATTATCGCAAAAGTTGTAGTTTTTATCCCGCCACCAGTAGAACCAGGAGATGCTCCTAAGAACATCAAGATGATGATAAAAAATAATGAAGCTTCATGTAATGCTCCTGTATCCATCAAAGTATATCCTGCTGTACGTGAAGTTGTAGATAAAAAGAAAGTCCCTATTAACTTATGCCACCAATCCCAATTACCAATCGTATTTTCATTATTATATTCTAAAAAGAATAATACTATTGTACCAATTACCAATAAAATCAAAGTCGTCAATAAAGCAACTTTAGCATGCAAAGAAAACATCTTCCAATTATGTTTTTGGTAAAGTTCTACCGTTACACCATAACCAATACCGCCTAATATAATCAAAAAAGCGATGACTAAACAAAATAAAGGGTCAGTATTATATTTAAAAATATTAGTACCGCCAAAAATATCAAAACCAGCATTACAAAATGCTGATATAGAATGCCAAAACGCCATATATATCCCATGTAATCCATAATCAGGATATAGACGAAAAGATAGTAGTACGCCACCTATAAATTCAATACATAAAGTGGTCTTTACCAATAATTTAATTAATTTTACAACGCCCCCAACAGTCAACCTGTTCAATGATTCTTGAGCTATTAACCTACTTCTAAGCTGAATACGCTTTCCCAAAATCAAGGCAAATACTGTCGTCATTGTCATTACACCAAAACCGCCAATTTGAATCAACATAATAATTACTAATTGCCCAAATATAGAAAAATATTGACCAGTATCCACCACAATTAAACCAGTAACACATACAGCTGATGTTGCAGTAAATAAAGCATCTATAAATGATAGACTGCTACCATCATTAGATGCTATAGGTAACATCAATAAAAATGCACCTACTAATATTAAGCCCAAAAAAGAAAAAACTAAAACTTGATAAGGACTTAACATCAATAGCCAATTATTAATACTCTTGGGAATTTCTGCCTGTTGCAAAATTAATTCCTCCTAATTGTTCACTAATTGCAATAACCAAAAAGCAAAAAAGCCTATTATACCGCCAACGATAGAGCCGTTTAAACGTATCCATATCATATCTGTTTCGACTTTATCGTACACTAACTCATTTAATTGCTTATCTGTTAATCCTTCTAAAAATTTACGTGCTAATTCTAAGATTACATCTTCACCTTTTAAAGCACTACGATGAACAACATCTAATACAAAACGATTTATTTTTGATTTAAATTCATTATTTGTATTTAATTTTTCGATACATCTATCTATTTCTTCACTTAAAATCTGTTCTATTGTCTGATAAAGCTTATTCTCTCTATTATTATTAGCTAATAGATATTCACAAAAATTGCGCAAAGAATTTTGTAGAATTTTTTCCACAATACCCATTTCTACAAAACTATCACGCAAAGTATTTAAGCTATCAACCCAGTTTTCATCATCACGAATATTCATCAAAGCTTCTTCATATAAATTTATAAGATTTGCATATAATTCGC
>Mack_p1__coassemble_1460_pt1 | contig 10663 bp, 9 predicted proteins | sample Mack_p1__metabat2_low_PE_032 | metagenome-assembled genome bin Mack_p1
TTGAAGCTAAAAAAGCTTTTGCTATCGGTGAAATTCCTATAGGAGCTATAATCTGTGATGATAAAGGCAATATCATCTCTCGCGGTCATAATCTTCGCGAAAAAACATTTGATGCCACTGCTCATGCAGAAATTGTAGCTATTCGCAAAGCCTGCACTAAACTTCAAAATTGGCGACTTTCTGATTTAACTTTATATGTAACAGTTGAGCCATGCCCTATGTGTGCTGGCGCTATCTTTTCTAGTAGATTAAAGCGATTAGTCTACGGTGCTACTGATTGGCGCGCTGGTGGTTGTGAATCTGTATTTAATATCGTAAATAATCATTGGCTAAATCATCAAACACAGATACGAGCTGGCGTACTCGAAGATGAATGCTCTTTACTAGTAAAAAAATTCTTTCAAACTAGACGTCAAAATCACAATTGAGCTTTATCAGGCAGAGAAAATTTTATTTTTAGAAAAATTTTACAAAATTAAAGGGATTTTCACTTTTTTTAGCGAAATAAAATATACATACAAATAGTTCAAGAATTAGGTGGTAATATATGCCAAATATACAACAAATTGTCGTTCCTATAAATGGCACAGCAGAATCATTCAAAGCTTTATCTTTAGCTTCAGATTTAGCAAAAATATACCAAGCACAGATTTGTTTATTATTAGTTACATACTTTTCCACAGAAACTGATGATAAATCAACATATTCTTCTTGGTTAGCCACTCCGTTGACTGGTTCAGTTTCTCGTTATGCTGAAAGTGTTTTTCTTAGGGCAAAAGATTTATTGCCTGCAAATATTGATATCAGCACACATCATTTAAGTGGACAACCTGCTTCAAAAATTTTAGAATTTACCAAAGCTCATAATACAGATTTAATCATCATGAGTTGTCGTAAATTGAATTTATTTAGCAGTATTTTAAATGGTAGTACAAGTCGCCAAATTCTTGAAAAATCAACTTGTCCTGTAATCATTGTAAAATAATCTTTGGAGGGATTCCTTATGACAGATATTAAACGTATTTTAGTACCAGTAGATGGCTCTGAAACTTCTGATAGAGCTATTGAAGAAGCTATTAAAATTGCCGAAGTATATAATTCAGATATTCACATTCTTTATGTAGCAAATATCAACCAACTAGCAATCAATGCTTGCCTCTCTGATGCAATCTTAGAAGCAGTAACAAAAGCTGGTAATGAAATACTAGAGAAAGCTGCTAATAAAGTTCCTGAAAAAATCAATGTAATTACAACTTCAGAAACTGGTTCTCCATCTGTTACTATCACAGATTTTGCTGATGAAATCAAAGCTGACTTAGTAGTAATTGGCAGTCGTGGACTTGGTCTTGTAAAAGGTGTACTTTTAGGCTCTGTAAGCCAATATGTAGTAGAACATGCTCCATGTCCTGCTTTAGTTGTAAAATAAAATATAAATATGAAAAGAGCCTATATATAGGCTCTTTTTTTTAATCTAAAGTTAATTAAATTTTAATATGATTATTTTTTTTCAATGATATACTAAATGTACAAATAAAAAATATGCGATATTTATATAAATCAATAGCCGAAAGGGTGTGTATCTCATGAAAGCTACTTTAAAGAAAAAACTTACAGCTGCTATTTTAGCTGGCTGTAGTACATTTATATTAAGTGGTGTAGCTTTAGCTAATCCTCCGCAACTACCACCGCCTCCATCTAGACCATTTGTACACAACGAAGAAGTACAAAATTATTGCACACAATTTGAAAGTGATTATTCTTGGATGTATCTATCTACTCGTAAAGATGCTGCAAAAGATTTTGTGTCTGTAGATAAAGCCTTAGAACGCAATACTATTTCCACTAATCAAGCTACTAAATTGAAAAAAGAAATCATCAGTTTTTATAAAGACAGACAAAAATATGAAGATAAAGCTCGTAAATTAGACCGCAGAGATGCTAGAGAATATCGTCAAGAAAATCGTGAACATTTCTCCTTACGTGCTAATATAGCAGATATCTCCGAAAGCACTACTATCCCTGTAGATACATTAAAACGCATTTTATTTAAACCAAACCCTAAAGCACCTAAAGATCGTGATGATTTATCCGAAAGACTCGCTAAATTCACTAATCAATTAGTAGTTGAAGGCAAAATCACTCAACAAGAAGTAGATATTCTCGATGAATATATGCAATCCGGTAGAGATAAATTAGCTAATATGACTAAAGAGGAACGTCATGAATATTTAGACGATTATCGTCAATTAACTGATGAACAGCGTTTAGCTAAAATTTCTGAAGGAACAGGTATCTCCACAGAAAGACTACAAGAAATCTTTTCTACTTTCAAAGATGCTGTAAAAAATAAATTACAACATAAAATTCAAGATTAAATAAAAAAGCCTAGAGAATTCTAATCTCTAGGCTTTTTCATTAAAATTATATAACTATTATAGATATCTAATATACACATATATACTTGCTACAATAATAGATAAAATCATGAGTGGAAAAGCTATTTTCAAATAGCTGATAAAGGATAATTTTTCACCATGAGCACTTGCCATACCTGCTACTACTACATTGGCACTTGCACCAATAAGTGTACCATTACCACCAAGACAAGCACCTAAAGACAATGCCCACCAAAGTGGTTCAAGATTAGTCATACCCATAGCGCCCATTTCCTTAATCATAGGAATAAGCGTAGCTACAAAAGGAATGTTATCAATAAATGCTGAAGCAATAGCACTGAGCCATAAGATAAGCATTGTGGAAGCTGTAACATTTCCAGATGTTATTTTTATAGCTTCTGCTGCCATAGCCTTGATAACGCCAGTTTCTACTAAACCGCCAACTAAAATAAACAAACCAACAAAGAAGAAAATAGCAAGCCATTCCAAACGACTTAAGATATTGGCAATTCTTTTTTCACGTCTACTTACAGTGATTAACATCAATAAAGATGCGCCTGCCAGAGCTACTGTTGCTGATTCTAAACCAAGTTGAGCATGGAACATAAAAGTAATGATAGTCAAGAATAACACTGTTAAACATTTTTTCAATAACAATGTATCTTTTAATTCTTCTTTTTCATTCATTCCCATTACTTGTTCTTGTAATGCAGTTGTAGTATGCAATTTTTTATGATATATAGCAATTATTATGGCTATAGTGATAGCAAAAATAACTATACAAATATCACCTAAATTAGTCAAAAATGCCATAAAATCCATTTCAGGAACAGCACTACCGATCATAATATTTGGTGGGTCACCGATAAGTGTTGCTGTACCACCGATATTAGAAGACATAATCTGTGCAATCAAAAATGGCTGTACTGGTATTTTTAGCTGTGCTGTAATACTAAAAGTTACAGGTACTGTCAATAAAACAGTAGTTACATTGTCTAAAAAAGCAGAACAAACAGCTGTAAGTGCAGATAATGCTACTAATAATTTCACTGGGTTGGCTTTTACTTTTTTTGCTGCCCAAATAGCCAAATAATTAAACAATCCTGTTTCACTGGTAATATTAACCATAATCATCATACCAGTAAGCAAACCAATCGTATTAAAATCAATGTGATGGATTGCTTGGTCTTGTGATAATATGCCCATAATAATCATAACCATAGCACCTGTCAAAGCCACTATAGTACGATGTATTTTCTCTGAAATAATCAACATATAGGCAATGACAAATACAGCTATAGCTATATAAGCACTACTATCCATCAATAATCACTTTCTTTCCTAAAAGATATTTATAATCATTTAAAATCTATTTAAATAAATTTTAAATATTATACATACTAATAGCTAAATCACTTAAATATGATTTATAAAATTTCATCTTATTATTTTGTATATAAAATCTAGGTACACGACGAGAAATCATGCAAGTTATTTCATAATTTATAGTTCCCAATTTTTCAGCCAATTCATCAGCTAAAATACATTCATCACCTTGTTTACCAAAGAGAACTACTTCATCGCCTACTTGTACATTTTCGATATCTGTAACATCAACCATGCACTGGTCCATGCAGATATTACCTACTACTTTTGCACGCTTACCATGTATCAATACTTCTGCTTTTCCAGATAATAATCTGGTATAGCCATCAGCATAACCTACAGGTATAGTGGCAATCACGCGAGTATCTTTAGCTATAAATTTATGACCATAACTTACACCTTCGCCAGCATGTATAGTTTTTACATGTGTTACTTCACATTTAAAACTCATAGCTGGTTTTAAGCCAGTATTGCTGATATCAACTTCATCTGATGGTGCCATGCCATATAATATCACTCCAGCACGTACCATATCATAATGATATTCTGGTAAATCAATAATAGTAGCACTATTAGCACAATGATGTACATTGGCCTTCACTCCAGCTTTGGCCACTTCATCACAAACCCATTTAAAACGTTTATATTGAGTATGTGTAAAAGTTTTATCTGCACAATCGGCTAAACAAAAATGAGTGAACATACCTTCTATTTTTACATTAGGTAATTTGCTTATTTTTACAATTTCTTCTACAGCTTCTTTTGTTGGTTGATAGCCAATGCGTTGCATACCGCTATCTATAGCTATATGAAATACCACTTCACTTTGTTGTTTTACAGCTTCCTCAGAAAAAAGTCTTGCCTGTTCATAATCAAAGATACATACATCAATTCCATAAGCAATAGCTTCACTAGCTCTCACTGGATTTGTATAACCCAAGATAAAAATAGGAGCTATAATACCTTGATGACGAAGTTCTAGCCCTTCATCTAAACGTGCTACAGCCAATCTATCAGCACCATTTTCCAATAAAGTTTTAGCTAAAGTTACAGAACCATGACCATAAGCATCTGCTTTGATTACAGCTGCCACTTCTTTTGATTTTGCCATCTTTCGTATAATTTGCATATTCTGTGCAATTACATCTAAATCAATTTCTGTCCACAATAATCTTATCATTTCGGACTCCACAATCTATTCGCTTCCATTCTTAATCATTCTAGTACATTTCAATTTACAAATACTATTTTTTAATTTGCTTCATAACGACGAATACGCAAATTCAAGCTATATTCTTCACAAACCTTTTTACAAGCATTGATTTCATCTTCGCCGATAATATCCACTATAGTTACTACTACATTTGGAATGTAATTTTTGCAATCCACTGCAAAATCAAGCATAGCTTTATAAGATTTTATACCAAAACGACTGCGTGTAACTTCTAAATATTTTTCTGACGTAGATTCATTCAAACTAATAGAAATGGTATTTAATAAGCCTTTAAATAACATAGCTGTTTTTTTACCATATTCTAAATCGCTTAAACCATTTGTATTCATTCTAACTTTAATACTTGGATATGTTTGCTGTAGAAAAGTCAATAATTTTACCAAGTCATCTAAACGCATAGTTGGTTCACCAAAGCCACAGATGACGATATCTGCTACATTTTCCATAGGTGCATTTAAAAATGCTTGTTTTATCTCTTCTAATGAAGGTTCGCCATCTTTTAACCATAATTTATGGTCATCTTTTAGATGACGCAAACAAAATGTGCAATTACAATTACATCTATTGGTAAAATTTACATACATATTGAATTTTTCTTTAGGAAATAATTTAACTTTTTCACTAAAATCAATATATCCATTATTATGTAATGTATATAATATCATTTAATCACCTTTTCCTTGTTACAATATAACATAAAAATTATAGCCTTTTAGCTTCTAAACTTCAATATAAAATCATATTTATAAGTAATAAATAAGCTTTAATTCTACCAACTACATTGTTTAGTAAAATTAAAGCTTATTTTTGTACGCTATTATTTTAAATCAGTTAAATATTCTTCAAAACATAGGCCATAATTCCATGGCACATTTAAAGAATTAGTATATGCCATTGCTTTTCCTACAAAATCAGCTGCTTTTTGCACTGCTTTCGGTAAAGCTTCTTCACGAACTAAACAAGCTGTCAAGATAGCCACAAAAGCATCTCCTGTACCTGAATGTTCTTCTGGTATGCGATTATTCTCTTGCATACATGGATTTTTACCTTGCTCATAAATATAATTATAAACTTTGTCAGCTGTTTCATTGACAAGACCTGTGATTACAATTTGCTTTACGCCTTTAGTAGCTATAGCTTGTGCCATTTTTAATAACTCAGCTTCAGTTGGCATTTTATCTGGATATTCTATATCCAATAATTGACAAACCTCCGTTAAATTCGGCGTTAAAACATCAGCCACATTCAATAATTGTCGCATCTTTAAACAAAGTTCTTCATTATAAGAAGAATACAATTTTCCGCCATCGCCCATCACTGGGTCAACGACAAACAAAGTATTTTCTTTTTTAAAGCGTCTTGCAAATTCTAATACAAGTTCAATCTGGTCTTTAGAACCTAAAAAACCTGTCAAAATACCATCAAATTCTAAATTCAAAGCTTGCCAATTATCCATATGAGCTTTCATATGACGAGTATAATCGTCCATATAATGTACAGGAAAACCAGTATGCGCTGCTAAAATTGCAGTAGGAAGCGGACAAGCTTGTATCTTTAAAGCTGAAATCAACGGCAATTGTACTGTTACAGAACAGCGACCAAAACCTGTTATATCATTTATTAAAGCAATTCTTTTTTGTTTATTCACTTACTCTAAAACAGCTCCTGTGCTAGCAGATGTTGTAAGTTTTGCATAACGGGAAAGATATCCTGTTTTTACTTTTGGTTCAGGTTTTACCCAATTAGCTTTACGTTTATCCATTTCTTCATCACTGATTAATACATTTAATTTACGATTTGGAATATCGATATCAATGATATCGCCATCTTCAAGATATGCGATTGGACCGCCAGCCATAGCTTCTGGAGATACGTGACCGATACAAGCACCACGAGTAGCACCAGAGAAACGACCATCTGTGATAAGAGCTACTTTTAAGCCCATACCTGCGATAACAGCAGTTGGATTGAGCATTTCACGCATACCAGGGCCACCTTTTGGACCTTCATAGCGGATTACTACTACATCGCCATCTTTGATTTTGCCACCAGTAATGGCTTCGATAGCTTCTTCTTCAGAATTAAAGCATTTTGCTGTACCTTTATAGCAAAGCATATCTTCTGTTACTGCACTAGCTTTTACTACTGCATAATCTGGAGCTAAATTACCTTGTAATATAGCGATACCACCTGTTGGACGGTATGGTGCTTCTACTGTTTTGATTACATCAGCACGCTGAATTTCGCTATTTTTTATTCTATCTTCAACAGTTCCTGTTACTGTGAGTGCATCTAAATGAATAAGACCTTTTTTGCTGAGTTCATGCATTACTGCACAAACACCGCCAGCTTCATTTAAATCTTGCATATGATGAGTACCAGCTGGACTTAATTTTGTGATATAAGGTGTTTTAGCACTGATTTCATCAAATAATGGAGCTGGAAGTTTAATACCTGCTTCATGTGCAATTGCTGTAAGATGAAGTACAGTATTAGAAGAACCACCAATACCCATATCTACAGTGATTGCATTTTCAAATGCTTTTTGAGTTAAAATATCACGAGGTTTAATATCTTTTGCAATTAAATCCATGATTACATGACCAGCTTGTTTGGCAAGTGAAATTCTAGCACCAGTATAAGCAGCTGGAATTGTACCATTGCCAGGAAGACCCATACCTAATACTTCTGTTAAAGTATTCATTGTATTAGCTGTAAATAATCCAGAACAAGAACCGCAACCTGGGCAAGCTTTTGCTTCTAAATCATACATTTCATCTTCTGTGATTTTGCCAGCTGTAAATTTACCAGCAGCTTCAAAAGTTGTACTTACGCTGACATCTTTACCTTGATAGCGACCAGCAAGCATAGGACCACCACTTACTACTACGCAAGGGATATTCAAACGAGCAGCAGCCATGAGCATACCAGGAACGATTTTATCGCAGTTTGGAATAAGTACCAAACCATCAAAAGCATGAGCTGTTGCTACAGCTTCGATAGAATCAGCAATTAATTCACGGCTAGCCAAGGAGAATTTCATACCAGGGTGTCCCATAGCAATACCATCGCAAACACCAATAGCTGGGAATTCAATAGGTGTACCGCCAGCAGCAGCTACGCCGAGTTTTGCTGCATCAGCAATTGTACGTAAATGAATATGACCTGGAATTATTTCATTAAAAGCATTTACAATACCAACTAATGGTTTTTTCAAATCTTCTGGACCATATCCCATAGCATTAAATAAAGCACGATGTGCTGAACGAGTTGCACCTTTTTTTACTAAATCACTTCTCATGAACAAACCACCTTTTCTATCTACATATAATGTATAAACAATAAATTTATTATACTAACATATTAATCATATATACAAATAAATTTCTTTAGTTGCACCTTTTTTACTAAATCACTTCTCATGAACAAACCACCTTTTCTATCTACATATAATATATAAACAATAAATTTATTATACTAACATATTAATCATATATACAAATAAATTTCTTTTAATCCATGCGATTAACTGCACTGATTAAAGCTTTTATGGAAGCAGTGATGATATCTGTATCCATACCAGCACCCCAGTATGTTTTACCATTTTCTGCTGTAATACCTACGTATGCCATAGCTCTTGAAGTAGCACCGATTTCCATAGCATGTTCACTATAAATCAAATTATCATATTTGATGCCAAATTCTTTTTGTATAGCATTACTTGCAGCATCAAAGCGACCATTACCCTGTGTTTCTACTACAACTTCATGACCATGTTTCATCAAATGTACATTACCTTTAAATGTGCCATCTGCTTGTTTATTCAAGACAAAATCAATCAATTTATATGGTTCTTCAACATTTACATAATTGTCTTGGAAAATCTGATAAATTTCTTCTGGCATAAGTTCTTTATGTTTATGGTCAGATACACCTTTTACGCAATAACCGAAGTCTTCACGCATTTTCTTAGGCATGTTAAGACCATATTTTTGTTCCATAACATAAGCTACGCCACCCTTACCAGATTGGCTATTGATGCGAATAACATCTGCATCATATTGACGACCAACATCTTGTGGGTCAATTAAAAGATATGGAACAGTCCAATGTGGTTCATCATTTTCTTCACGCCATTTCATACCTTTAGCGATAGCATCTTGGTGAGAACCAGAGAATGCTGCAAATACGAGTTTACCAGCATATGGTTGACGTTCATATACATGCATACGAGTTACGCGTTCATACATTTCAATGATTTCTGGCATATTGGAAAAATCAAGTTTAGGGTCAACGCCTAAGGCAAACATATTCATAGCGATAGTGATAATATCGGCATTACCTGTACGTTCACCATTACCAAAGAGAGTACCTTCAATACGGTCAGCACCAGCGAGTAAGCCCATTTCAGAATCTGCAACGCCTGTGCCACGGTCATTATGTGGGTGAAGTGATAATACTACATTTTCACGATATTTGAGATTTTGAGAAATATATGCTATCTGACTTGCATATACATGAGGCATGGACATCTGCACTGTTGCAGGTAAATTAATGATAGCTTTTCGATCGCTTGTTGGTTGCCATACATCTAAAACAGCATTACATACTTCTAAAGCAAATTCTGGTTCTGTTCCTGTGAAACTTTCTGGAGAATATTCAAAACGATAATTTGCTCCTGCTTGTTCAGTTAAATCTTTAAGTAATTTTGCACCATCAATAGCGATTTGTTTGATTTCTTCTTTTGATTTTCTAAATACTTGTTGGCGCTGTGCTACAGAAGTGGAATTATACACATGAACTATAGCATTTTTTACACCTTTTAATGCTTCAAAAGTTCTTTTGATAATATGTTCACGAGCTTGAGTCAATACCTGTACCGTTACATCATCAGGAATTAAATCTTGTTCTACCAATGTACGCAAAAATTCAAATTCAGTTTCGGAAGCTGCTGGAAAACCTACTTCAATTTCTTTAAATCCGATTTCTACAAGGCGTTTATAAAATTCGATTTTTTCCTCTAAGCTCATAGGAATAATCAAAGATTGATTACCATCACGAAGGTCTACGCTACACCATGTAGGAGCTTTGTCCACATATTCTTTTTGAGTCCAACTCATGTCTACTGTTGGTGGCATAAAATAACCTTTAGTATATTTATTAACATTCATCATTATGTATTCCTCCAATAACAATTTATAAAAAAAGCTTTCATCTCTAAAACTAGAGACGAAAGCTGTACTTACGCGTTACCACTCTTATTCATGTAAAAATATCTACATGCACTCATTTTTAAACTCAATATAACGGTCGAGTACCGACTTAACCTAATTATCTATAATCTAAGATGTTCAGCTAGCTATTCCAAGGCGAGTTCAAAAAATCTTCCTTACTGTTTTGCACCAATCAACAGCTCTCTGTAAAAGAAAATAATTTTACTATTCCTTTTCTTCATATTTTTATATTTATAATTGTTTAATATTGCTGTTTAATACCTTATCATATAGCATAATTTTTTGCAAGTGTTTTGTATACAAATTTACATTTTATTTTAAAGAATTGACATCTTTATAGAAATCTTTTACTGCTCTAGTGATGTACTCCCACCACTTTCGCTATCGCTTAGAAGTGGGGGCTTCTTGTTCGA
>Mack_p1__coassemble_2248_pt1 | contig 7392 bp, 8 predicted proteins | sample Mack_p1__metabat2_low_PE_032 | metagenome-assembled genome bin Mack_p1
TCGCTATCAATATGTAGAGGAAATTTTAAATGAAATTGAAGATGAATATAAATTTGAGCAAAAACAAAATAAATTGACTTTAAAGCAAATAGAAATAATGTTGAATGATAAATTTAACTTATTTGAAATACCTATGCCTGTACAAGAAAAAGATTATCCGTTTGATTTTAATAAGATACCTTTTTATACTCCAATCAGTATGGTTGATGATTTAGATTATGAAAGTGTAGAAGAAGCTCAAAAGGCTATGATAGAGGATTTTGAGAACAATGTATTTTCGTTGATGAAAGAATATATTAAGGATATATTAGAAACATATAAAATCTATCAGTTAAAGAAATATTATACGTACTATGAAAATGAGCAGAATTATTATTTTAAGGTAAATAAAGAAATAGAGCGTATTATAAATTTAATGGTAAAGCGATTTAAGTTAGATTTGCCGGAGTATTTAAAGCATTTTAATTATGTGCCTAGTTTTACTAGATTTTCAGGAAAACAAGATGAACAGATGTATCATCTTTGGCAGTTAAAGCATTTAGAAGAAACAAATTATGTAGAAGAGATAAAAAGAGAATTTATAGATAGAATACTAGCTTATGATGCTGGGCGATTTTTTATATATGTAACTCAATACTTAAAAAAAGATATAAACTTAGAAGAATTGACGATAGTTGATGACAAGACAAATGAAGAAAAAAAGGTCTATCATTTTAATTTTGATACTTTAGCACAATGTTTTTTTTATGAATTAATGAAAAGCACTGATTTTATCATTAAAGATAATCCTTTTTTACAAGAAGATGTAGAAGGCGTATTGATTAAGTATTATTTACCAGAATTAAAAGAGGCTTTAAAAGCCAAGACCAATGAAATAATGACGTTTTTAAAAGAATATAACTAAATATAAATTATGATAAATAGCCTTAGATATTAGTATCTTAAAGGCTATTTTTTTATGTAAAATGGCTTAAATTGTTACTATTAATATGAAAAAGCAGTTAAATTATCCCTATGGGACAACAAAGAAAGTTCTATTTTTATTATATTGTTATTAAAGATTAATACATATTATAAAAGGAGCGAATATTTATGTTTAAGTATTGTACAAATTGTGGTAGCAAGATGCCAGCAGATAATTTATTTTGTACTAATTGTGGTATGAAATTTAATCAAGAGAATAATTATGATGTAAATCTACAAAATAATTTTAATACTCCAGTACAAAATACTAATTATCAGCAAAATGCAAATAGAATGGTTAACACTAATATGCAGATGAGAGCACAGAATAATTATCCAAGTGCAAATAATTATCAGCAAAATCAGATGCAGCAACATAATCAAATGATAAATAATCAAGCAATGAATAATAATCAAATGGGTATGAACGAATTTAACATTGGTAAAAATTATTTGCAAATGAATATGCCTTTGCCAAATTATGCGCAAGCTATAAATTATCTGCAAAAAGCAGTGAATATGGGAGTGAAAGAAGCTTCTATTTATTTGATGATTGCACATCTTTATCAAAATATTGATATGTTAAAACAAAATAGTATGTATATAGCAGAACATACGAATGGAATGAACTATATTCAGCCAATGCAAAATGCAAATTATGGTAATAATTTCGCAAATGGATTAAATGGTAATATGATGGCAAATAATTTTAATAATAGAGCGAATAATATGCCAAATAATCAAGCAATGGCTAATCAACAAATGCCTAATAATATGAATAATAACCAAAACAATCAAGAAAGTGGTTTAAAAACTTTTGGCAAATATGCAGCAGCTGCTGCTGTAGGGGCGATGGCTAGTTCTCTTTATCATAATGCAACAGCGGAAGCTTCTAGTGGTCATCATAGTTCTTCATCTAGTACAGAACAACCAGCACCAACAGAATACATTCCAAATGAAGTAACTCAGCCAGTCCAAGATTATATCGACCCAATGTACGCAAATCCAGTTGATAATATTCAAGCTTATAGTGAGCAAGTAGTGCCAGATATGAATAATGTGGTAGCACCTGAAATCATGAATAGTAATGTAGTGGATAATATCCAAGCTTATGATGAAAATATTATTCCTGATAATATGCAAAATAATAATGAAATACAAAGTAGTGAAGAAATGCTACAAGAAAATCCTGTAGATAGTATTCAAGCTTATGATGAAACTAATACTCAAGATGATACATCAAATAGTGAAGACACATCGGCAGATTATGAAGAAGAATACACAGAAGAAGACTCTTTTGGCAATTTTGATGATGAGGATGAAGATAGCTTCTTTTGATTATTAGTCGTCAAAATGAGAGGTGAGCATTATGCAAAATTTATATTGTCCCAAATGTGGTCAAAATTTAAACGGAAATACTAATTTAAAATTTTGCCCTAAATGTGGAGCTAAAATACAAACTAATATTTCTGGGAATAATAAAAAACAAGATGATATAGATAAACTGATGAATTCAGATTTTATACAAATGATAAAGCGAGATTATTTTTCTTATACAGGAAGATTAAATCGCAAAATCTATTTCATACGCAGTTTAGTTTTAGTAGTTATAGAATGTATACTTTTTGTGCTGATTGATGAATTAGACACTAGGTCAGATGATTTTAGTTTAATCTTGATGTTATTGAGCTTTATACTTTTATGTTTATGTATAGTAGCTGATTTTATGCTGGATATGAGAAGATTTCATGATTTGGATAAATCGGGATATTTTGCTTTATTATCACTTATACCAGCGATAACACCTTTTCTGTATTTATATTTATTTTTGATGCCAGGTACAAAAGGTGCTAATCAATATGGCAATGATCCTTTAGAAAATACGTACTGATTAATAGTTGTTGATAGTAAAATGAGGAGCGATTTTTATGCATAGATTAAAACAGAGATATTTAATGGTATTCATAGCGTTACTTACTTTATCTAGTGTGATGTTTTCTGGTTGTAGTTTATTGGAAGATAAACATGTAACTTTAGTCAAAGAGGGTACAATGGAAATTGTTCCTAATGTAAAAATAGGTAAGGCTTTTGACCAATTTTTCAGTGATGGTAAATGGGAGTATTTTGTAGCTACAGATAATTCAAAAGTTGTAGAGTTCACAGGTACATGTCGTTGGCAGGATAAACCAGCAAAAGCTAAAGTCCAATTTGTGATTTTAAATGACACTAGATTTCAGCTTTGGACGATTGAGATAAATGGCGACAATATGCGTGATTCTGATGCTATCGCTGTAATGAAGAAGATATTAACTCAATATCATGCAAAGTAAATTTAAAATTAAAACGTACAGAAATGAGGAATAGATATGAATATTTGTAGACAATGTCAAAAACAATTTGATGATAACGTGCTTTTTTGTCCAAGTTGTGGCAATAAATTAGAAAAACAAAATCTACAAGTAGCAAATAATATTATTTGTCAAAAATGTGGAAATACTTTAACTGGTGCAGATAAATTTTGCCCTAAATGTGGTGAAAAAACGCCAGCATTTTATCAGACACCAATGGTCAATAATATGAATACTAATGTAGTAAATAATAATCAATCAATACAGTCAGTAAATCAGTCATATCAGCAAAATATGAATACAAATTTTAATGTAAATAATAATAGTGCTGATGGTATTTTAAATAAAATAAAAAATGAATATTTTTGTTTTGAAGGTAGAATAAATAGAAAATTTTATATAACACGTAGTTTGATAATCGCAGTTGTAGTAATGGTACTTTATTTTATCATCTATGCAGCGACAACAGATATTTTTGGTATAATGTCCGATTTTGGCATGATGTTAACTTTAATAGTGCAATTAGTGGGAACTGTAGCTGGTATATCTTTAAACATTAGAAGATTTCATGATTTTAATAAATCAGGCTGGTGGATATTGATTTTTATGGTACCATTTGTAAATCTTTATTTTAGCATTAAATTATTATGTATTAGAGGCGATGTGGGTACTAATAATTATGGAGCAGACCCATTTTGATGAGAGGTAAATAAAATGAGTAAATTTTGTTTTAAATGTGGTACCCTAGTTAATGATGGTGAAAAATTTTGCCCTAAATGTGGTACTAATTTAGGAGTATCAACAAGTCCACAGATACAGCCAAATGTAAATAAGAATATAAATAGTAATAATATAAACAATAACAATAGTGATAATAATAAAATGAAAATAGTAATAGCTATTGCAATTGTAGTCGTTATCGTTGTAGGCAGTGGTCTGGGATATTTTCTTTATCAAAAACATGAAAAAGATACGCAAATAAATACAAATACTAATACATTGGTGGAAACGGCAAAAGCTACTGATGATACGTATCAACAGCAAAAACAAGATGATGAAAATCTAAAAAAAGCTAATGATATATTAAAAAATAAAAATACTAATTATAAAGTCAGTGCTGTATCAACAATTGATGATAATGGTTTCTTTGGTTTGATGACAGGAAAGGGATTGAGATTTATCATTTATGATAAAAAAGACGATATGATAGCTACTATTCCTTTTGATAAAGAATTATTAAATCCTAAAAAGTATGCTAATACAGATAGAGCACTCTATTTTGATATGAGTGTAGAATATGATAATGTAAATAGCAAAGATAAAAAAGCTGGATACTGGAGTGGTTCTACACATACCATTCCTATAGAAATCTATAGTGAAGAAAAAGATGGTGTTTTATCTCCTTTGGGAATTATGACTTATTATGGAAATAACAAAGGAAAATACGATGAGTATTTGTATGAAATGCAAAATGTTAATTTAGCTAATTTAGTAATTCTTCATGGCGATGGTTTGAGAGTGGATATCACAAATAGAAATATAGACCTTCCATAAATAGAAAATATTTATCATAGGGATTGTACTTATATTAACTTAATAAATATGAATATAGGTACAATCTTTATGAAAAACTTACATATTAAGGCATAACTAATACTAATAAGGTGATTATTGGTATGAATATGAATTGTAAATATCTTAGATAATGAGATAATTTTATTAGTATGTATGAGAGGGGTAATATTTTTGTGTTTGAATCTGAATATAGACAAATTGGAGCTAAGATAATGTATTTTCGAAAGATGAAGAAATACACACAAGAAGAATTGGCGTTTAGAGCGTCAATTAGTGCCTCATATTTATCAAGAATAGAACGTGGTGTTTATAAAAAAGGTTTGCCAATATCTACACTTATGAAGATTGCTAAAGCTTTGGAAGTCGAATTAAGTGCCATTTTTGAAAAATGATGATAGCTGATAAAAATAAAATAATATATACATAAAAAAGCAATATCTGTTGTTGAAGGTTAAAACTATAGATATTGCTTTTTGTTTGTAAATATAAATAAATGATATTTTTTTTATTTTATAAATTGGGATAATTAAGCTGAAAAAATAACTAAATAATCCATTTTATTGTCCTGCTAGTACAACTAAATTGATAAATTTTTCGCTAGAATAAATTTAAAGAATATAGCAGAAGGTGATTTTATGGTAGATTTTTCAGCACAATATAGATTGATTGGGGCAAGAATAGCTTATTTTCGCAAATTAAAAAGATATACACAAGAAGAATTAGCATTTAGAGCTTCAATAAGTACATCATATTTATCAAGAATTGAAAGAGGAATTTATAGTAAAGGAGTACCGATATCTACATTAATGCAAATAAGTAAAGCTTTGGATATTGATATTAAATTATTATTTGAAGAAAAAATTTAGCCCAAAATTCAGAGAAAAGTAAATAAAAAATATAGAAAGATATAATAGCTTTAAACTCAAAAAAGATATGATATAATATAGATTAATATCTTATGTAGAAGGTGGCTATTTATAATGAGCGAAAATTGTAATCATGATTGTGCAAGTTGCGGTACAACTTGTGGAGAACGTACAGCTCCTCAAAGTTTATTAGCACCAAACAATCCAAGTTCAAATATTAAAAAAGTAATTGCTGTAATGAGTGGTAAAGGTGGCGTTGGTAAATCCTTAGTTACTTCTATGATGGCAGTAACGATGCAACGTCGTGGCTATAAAACAGCAATTTTAGATGCTGATATCACAGGTCCATCTATACCAAAAGTGTTTAATCTTAAAGAAAAAGTAACAGGAACACAAGAAGGCATGACACCAGCACAGACAAAAACTGGTATAAAAATCATGTCTACAAATTTGATTTTAGATAATGAAACAGATCCTGTTGTTTGGCGTGGCCCTATTATTGGTGGAGTAGTAAAACAATTTTGGAGCGATGTAAACTGGGGTGAAGTAGATTATATGTTTGTGGATATGCCTCCAGGAACAGGTGATGTACCACTTACTGTATATCAATCTTTGCCAGTTGATGGTATTATCGTAGTTACAACACCACAAGAACTCGTATCTATGATTGTAGAAAAAGCTGTGAATATGGCTGGATTACTCAGCGTGCCAATTATTGGTATTGTAGAAAATATGTCTTATTTTGTTTGCCCTAATTGCAATGAAAAACATTATATTTTTGGTAAATCAAAAGTTGAAGAAGAAGCTAATAAATATGGTATAAAACATACAGCTACACTTCCAATAAATCCAAGTTTAGCTCAAAAATGTGATGAAGGTAGTTTTGAAACTTTTGAAGGCGATTTTTTAAATTCTTTAGGTAGCATTTTAGAAGGAAAATAATTCATAAAAATAGAATTTAATAAGTAAACTAAAAAGTCTTTCTGTTTAAGCAGAAAGACTTTTTTTATAAAAAATATTTAAGATTAGAGGAAGTAAAATGAGTCAGCAAGTATATTTACCAAGTTATAGCATTGGTGAAGATGTATATAAGAGAGTACCTCAAATCTGCAGTAATTATGGCAAAACGGCGATTGTAATTGGTGGTGAAATTAGTTTAAGTAAAGTAAAAGATAAATTACTTACTGCAATGAAGGGGACAGATATAAAATTATTGGATTTTATTTGGTATAGAGGTAATGCTACACGAGAAAATATTGAGCGATTAAAAAATATGAAAACAGTGCAAATGGCAGATATGATATTTGCTGTTGGCGGTGGTAAAAGTATGGATACATGCAAAGCTTTAGCAGATATGCTGAAAAAGCCAGTATTTACATTTCCGACAATAGCATCAAATTGTGCTCCTGTTACAGCTTTATGCATTTTATATGGCAAAGATAAAGTAGAATTTTATGATGCACAAAAACCGGCTATTCATTGTTTTATAGATACAAAAATCATAAGTAATGCACCTATAAAATATTTGCGTGCTGGCATTGGTGATGCTTTATCTAAACAATATGAAGTTTGTTTTAATACAAGAGGTAGAGTTTTAAATCACACAAATAATTTAGGGGTGCAGATAGCAAAAGATTGCT
>Mack_p1__coassemble_3119_pt1 | contig 5586 bp, 3 predicted proteins | sample Mack_p1__metabat2_low_PE_032 | metagenome-assembled genome bin Mack_p1
ATATTATACAATATATTCTAAATTAAAGCTAATTTTCTTAAAAATAATCCCGTTTATTTTGTTCGGAAACCTGAACATTTTGCTTGATTATTTAGGAATAGATAGAGTATAATTTATATATATTTCTAGATAAGATTTAAAAAGCAGGTGATTTATTCCCATGGATAAAATGGATAAAGTACAAGCACTAGAAAGTGCTTTAAAACAAATTGAACGTGATTTTGGTAAAGGCTCCATCATGAAATTAGGTGATGTTTCTGCTAATATGAATATCGAAGTAATTCATACTGGCTGTTTACCACTTGATGCAGCTGGTGGTGTTCCTCGCGGACGTATAGTAGAAATCTTCGGTCCTGAATCTTCTGGTAAAACAACTGTAGCACTTCATATTGTTGCTGAAGCACAAAAAACAGGTGGTGTGGCTGCATTTATCGATGCTGAACATGCTCTTGACCCAGTTTATGCCAAAAAATTAGGCGTAGATATCGACAATTTATTGATTTCCCAGCCAGATAACGGTGAGCAAGCCTTAGAAATCGCTGATGCACTCGTTCGCAGTGGCGCTATTGATGTAGTAGTTGTTGACTCAGTAGCAGCACTTGTTCCAAAAGCGGAAATCGAAGGTGATATGGGTGATTCTCATGTTGGTCTACAAGCTCGTTTAATGTCTCAAGCTATGAGAAAATTAACAGGTATCATTAGCAAATCTCGTACAACAGCAATTTTCATTAACCAAATTCGTGAAAAAGTTGGCGTTATGTTCGGTAATCCAGAAACTACAACTGGTGGTAGAGCTTTAAAATTCTATGCTTCCATTCGTTTAGATGTACGTAAAATCGATACAATTAAACAAGGCAATGACCCTGTAGGTAGCAGAACAAGAATTAAAGTTGTAAAAAATAAAGTAGCTCCTCCATTTAAACAAGCTGAATTTGATATTATGTATGGTGAAGGTATTTCTCGTGAAGGTAGCTTAATTGATATGGGTACAGCTTTTGAAATCTTAGATAAGAGTGGTACATGGTATTCTTATCAAGGCACTCGCTTAGGTCAAGGTAAAGAAAACGTAAAAGCATATTTAAAAGAACATGCTGACACAGCATTAGAAATTGAAAATAAAATTCGTGAAAAATTATTTGTTCAAGAAGAACAAACTGAAGAAAAAGTTGAAGAACCAACTAAAAAATCTAAAGTAACAGCTGATAATGAAACAGCAAAATAATACAAAAACAGCACTTATTTATGCTGTTGATTTATTAGCTACAAGACCTTATAGTACCCAACAATTAATTACAAAATTAAAACGCAAAGAATACGCACCAGAAGAAATTCAAGAAGCCATTAATCGCCTAACTGCTCGACATTATTTAGACGATACAGATTTATGCCAACGTCAATATCAAGCATATATCAATGAAAAACATCGCAGTATAAAAGCTATTAAATATAAGTTAATGGAAAAAGGATTTTCTCAAAGTGATATTCAAAATGCTCAAGAAGAAACAGATATTGATGAAATAGATTATGAATATACTGTTTGTTTGCGATTATTAAATAGCCGTTATACTCCTAGCAAAGCTGACAAATTAAAATGTCAAGGCTATCTTTATCGTAAAGGATTTAATTATTCAGCTATCCGCTTAGCAATCGAAGATTTCTTTTATAACCCTTAATATAAATTTATCCCCCAAAATAGATGAGTATTTTGGGGGATTTTTAATTGAAAATTATCTTTGTTTAATTGAGTTTTTGCCCAAAAGATTTTTTAGATTATTGACTACAGTTTCACTGCCATCAATCCAAAATTCTCGATTGCCTTTAATCATTTTTTTACTGCTCATAAAATACATATAAACAGGGCAAGGGCCAGCATTTTCTTGCAATGTTTCTGTTATTTTACTAAAGAAAGCATTATCTTCTTGCTCTGGTTTTACGATAATACAAAATTCTGGTGTATAGTCTTCTAAACCTATCACTTTATCAGCAATAATTTTATTAGTATCATCACTTTTATCTAATTTTCCTCTGACCACAACAGGAATATCTGGCACTAAATAATTGATATTATCATAAAACGCCTTTGGAAATACAATGACTTCTACTACACCTAAAAAGTCCTCAATTTCTAAAAAGCACATCATATCGCCTTTTTTTGTAGTTACTCTTTTTGCTTTGCGAATAATTCCTGCTACAGAGATATATTTTCCATCTTTTTGCTTTTCTAGACTTTCAATAGTAGTCAAATACTGTATTTTTTCTCTATATTCTTCTAGTGGATGCCCTGTGATATAAAAGCCTGTGATTTCTTTTTCCATGTTTAGTAATTCTATTTTAGGAAATTCCTGCATTTTTGGCATTTCCAATTTATCAATGCTCTCTTCTTCCTCCATAAAATCACCAAATAAATCCATCTGTCCACTAGCTAAATCTTTCTGACGTCTAGAGCCTAAATCCATAGCTTGATCTAAAACAGCCATATATTGAGCACGATTATAACCTAAAGAATCAAATGCACCACATTTTATAAGATTTTCTAAAGCTCTTTTATTGATACATCTACTGCTAACTCGTGAACAAAAATCTTCTAAAGATTTAAATAAACCATCTTTCTCGCGGATATCTACAATCGTTTTTAAGGCATTTTCACCTACATTTTTTACAGCAGCTAAACCAAAACGAATACTATTTTTATCTACAGTAAATGTATCACGACTAGCATTTATATCTGGTGGCAAAATATCAATTCCCATATGTTTACATTGTTCAATATATTCGCCAATTTTATTACTTGTCATCAAGCTAGTCAAAATAGCCGCCATAAATTCCTGCGGATAATGAGCTTTTAAATATGCTGTTCGCCATGACACAAGTGCATAAGCAGCACTGTGAGATTTATTAAAACCATAATCGGCAAAATGTAATAATAAATCAAAAATAGTTTCTGCAAGTTTATCATCTACGCCATTATCTTTAGCACCTTTTAAGAAATTTTCTTTTTGTGACATCAAGACATCATGCTTTTTCTTACCCATTGCACGACGCAAAATATCAGCTTGCCCCAAAGTGAAACCAGCTAATACTTGAACTATCTGCATAACCTGTTCTTGATACAAAATCACGCCAAAAGTTTCTTTTAAAATTGGCTCCAAATCTGGATGAATATATGTTACTTTTTTTCTACCATGTCTACCATTGATAAAATCCGTTACCATGCCACTGCCCAAAGGACCTGGTCGATACAATGCCATAACAGGAATTAAATCAGCAAATCCCGTTGGTTGCAAATCTTTTACCAAAGTAGTCATGCCGGCAGACTCTAACTGAAATACTGCTCCTGTTTCTCCTCGACAAAGCATTTGCGAAGTCTTTTCATCTTCAAGTAGAATTTCATCTAAATTTATCTCTATACCGCGATTATTTTTTATATTTGTCAAAGCATCAGCGATAACTGTAAGCGTACGTAATCCCAAAAAGTCCATTTTCAATAGACCTAATTCTTCAACACAATCTTTATCATATTGAGTTACAAATGTACCTTCAGATATCTGAATAGGAACATAATCTGTAACAGGATCTTTAGAAATAACTACACCAGCAGCATGAGTTGAAGAATGACGTGGCATACCTTCTACATCTTTGGCAAAATCAATTAATTTACGAACTTCAAGATTTTCTTGATATAAAGTCAATAATTCTGATGAATCTTTTAATGCTTTATCCAAAGTCATGCCCAATTCTTGCGGAATTAACTTTGCTATCTTATCCACTTCGTTATAAGGCATATTCATGACGCGACCTACATCTCGCACTGCACCTTTTGCCGCCATCGTACCAAAAGTAATTATCTGTGCTACATGGTCATCGCCATATCTTCTTTTTACATATTCAATAACTTCATCTCTACGAATATAACAAAAGTCAATATCTATATCCGGCATAGTTACACGTTCAGGATTTAAAAAACGCTCAAAGAGTAAACTATATTTCAATGGGTCAATATCTGTAATTCCTAAAATATACGCTACAATACTACCAGCTGCCGAACCACGACCAGGCCCTACCGCTATATTTTGACTGCGAGCAAAATTTATAAAATCCCATACAATCAAAAAATAACTATCATAGCCCATGCGATTAATAATAGATAATTCATAATCTAACCTTTGTTGTATTTCCTCTGTAACTTCAGCATATCTATTATGAATTTTTTCCTTACACAATTTATGCAAATACTGTTCATCAGTCATACCTTCTGGCAAAGGAAAGTTTGGTAAGTGTAAATGACCAAATTCAAAACTTACATTACAACGATTTGCAATTTCCAAAGTATTTGTAATAGCTTCTGGTGTATCTTTAAATAAAGCAAGCATTTCAGCACCAGATTTTAAATAGAAGTCATCATTATAAAATTTCATTCTATCTTTATCATCTAAAGTTCTGCCTGTTTGTATACACAAAAGCACATCATGAAAATCGTTATCTTCTTTTTTTATATAATGTATATCATTTGTAGCCACTAATTTTAAATCATATTTTTGCGCTAAACTGATTAATCCTTTGTTTGCCTTAGCTTCTTCAGGAATTTGATGATTTTGAATTTCTAAAAAGAAATTATCTTTGCCAAAAATATCTACATATTCCTGCACTAATTTTTCCGCACGTTCCATATTATCACGAATAATTGCTTGAGGAATTTCGCCCGCTATACAACTGCTCAAACAAATAATACCTTCGTGATACTGACGCAATAAATCTTTATCTACACGAGGTTTATAATACATACCTTCAATATTTGCTAGAGAAACTAATTTAATGAGATTTTGATATCCCTTATTATTTTCTGCTAACAAAATTAGATGATAATAACGAGTGCCTTCCACTTCAAAATTATCAAAACGAGATTTTGGTGCTACATAAACTTCACAACCAATAATAGGCTTTATTCCTTGTTTCAAAGCTTCTTTATAAAAAGCAATCGTTCCATACATAGTACCGTGGTCAGTAATCGCTATAGATTTCATGCCCAATTCTTTTGCGTGTGTAATTAATTTTTTTACTCTACTAGCACCATCTAATAAGCTATATTCTGTATGCACATGCAAATGAGTAAAATCTATATGATTTTCAACTACAGTATTTACATCAGATTTTTCTAATTTCATTATGACCTCTCTTTCTAAAAATAATAAAATATCTTCAAAAATAAAATTAAAGCTAATATATTAAGTAAAATAATTTTAACATATGATTATTATAAAGAAAATAAATCTATACCAAATATAAAAGCTTCTTTTTCAGTAACTGCAGCATAAGAAAGAACAACAGGATTACATGGAATATCCCTTCCTCTTATATTAAAAAGCCACGCAATATCATCAAGAAATGAAATAATATGGATATCTGCCCCCTCTTCTTTCATTGCTTTTCTAACTCTTTTAAGTTTATTATAAGTATTTTCCCCTGAATATTTTGCATCTAAAAGAAAAATCTTTTCTTTTGAAAGAGAAGGTCTTTTATCCCATATTTCTCCTACAAAATCATATTCTGTATTTAATTTTGCCTTTTTTTCATCACATATTTTTTTAT
>Mack_p1__coassemble_3779_pt1 | contig 4806 bp, 3 predicted proteins | sample Mack_p1__metabat2_low_PE_032 | metagenome-assembled genome bin Mack_p1
TGATGATTGTATTGGTAGAGGAAAAACTATCAAAGAAGGCGGTGCAGTATATGATTTCATATCTGGACTTCAAGTCGGTATTGCCAATATGGCAGACTCTTTAGCTGCAATTAAAAAATTAGTTTTTGAAGAAAAGAAAATCACACCAATTCAACTTTGGAATGCTATTTTAGATGATTTCCAATCTGATGAAAATAAAAAAATTCAGGCAATGTTGATTGATGAAGTGCCAAAATATGGTAATGATATTGATTATGTAGATAATCTTGTAGTTGAAGCTTATGATTCTTATTTAGATGAAATCAAAAAATATCCAAATACTCGTTATCATAGAGGTCCAATCGGTGGTATTCGCTATGGTGGTACATCTTCAATCAGTGCTAATGTAGGTCAAGGTATGGGAACAATGGCGACACCTGATGGAAGAAATGCTTATGAACCACTTGCAGAAGGTTGTAGCCCTGCACATAATGCAGATAAAAATGGGCCAACAGCTGTATTTAAATCTGTTGCTAAATTGCCAACAGAAAAAATAACTGGTGGAGTGTTATTAAATCAAAAAATGACACCGCAAATGCTTTCTACAGAAGAAAATAAACAAAAATTAGAAATGTTAATTCGTGCTTTCTTCAATAGACTGCATGGATATCATGTTCAATATAATATCGTATCGAGAGAGACTTTGATTGATGCACAAAAATATCCAGAAAAACATAAAGATTTAATCGTACGCGTAGCAGGTTATAGTGCCTTTTTCAATGTTTTATCTAAGAAAACTCAAGATGATATCATCGGTAGAACTGAACAATGTTTATAATTTTAAATTGAATTTTTATTGAAATATATATAAGACTCAAATTAGTGTAAATGCTGATTTGAGTCTTTTTGTTTATAAATTTATAGATATAGAATTTTGATGATATAATAAATTTGCAGTTTAGATGATTAAATTTTATAATATAGTTTAATCTATATTGGAGGTTAGATGAGATATGGGATATATAATTAAGCGAATTTTTAATGCATTTATTGTTTTATGGATAGTTATAACTATAACTTTTTTTCTAATGCATGCTATACCAGGAGGGCCTTTTACGGCAGAAAAATCTTTGCCTCCATATGTATTACATAGCATAGAAGAAAGATATAAATTAAATGACCCTTTATATAAACAGTATGGTGATTATTTATGCAATTTAGTACAAGGTGATTTGGGACCATCATTTAAATATCCAGGTCGTAGTGTAAATGATATTATTAAAGATGGTTTTCCAGTATCTTTTAAATTGGGTATAGAAGCAATTTTAATAGCAATTATCATCGGCATACCAGCGGGAATATTAGCAGGTGTGAAAAAAGATAAATGGCAAGATAGGGCAGTTAATTTTTTTACGACTTTAGGAGTTGCTGTGCCTAGTTTTGTTGTGGCGGCATTACTTATATATGTATTATCGACAAAATTGCATTTATTGCCAGCTGCTATGTGGAATGGTTGGCGATATGAAATCATGCCAGCTTTGGCTTTATCAGGAATGCCGATGTCATTTATCGCTAGATTGACGCGTTCTAGTATGCTGGATATTTTATCACAAGATTATATAAAAACAGCGAGAGCCAAAGGTTTATCATGGAGCAAAGTTTTAATAAAACACGCTTTGCCGAATTCATTAATTCCTGTAGTAACTTATTTAGGACCAATGACAGCTAGTATTTTGACAGGTAGTTTTGTCATTGAAACTATTTTTGCGATACCAGGCTTAGGGCAATATTTTGTAACTAGCATTTATAATCGAGATTATACTGTAATTTTAGGTGTAACAATTTTTTATAGTGTGATTGTAATTGTTTTAAATATGGTAGTGGATTTACTTTATCCGTTATTAGACCCACGCATTAAAATCGGTGAAGAAAAAGGTGAATGAAGATGATAAATAAAGATTTATTTGTGCCTTTAGAGCGAGAAATTTTGCAGGTGCAAAAAAAAGAAGAAACTTTGGGATATTGGCAAGATGCGTGGATTAGGTTAAAGAAAAATAAAATGGCTTTGCTGGGATTAATCATTATCGTATGTTTGATAGTTGTAGCTATTTTCGGTCCTATTTTTTCTAGCCATACTTATGATGAACAGAATTTGATGATGACGAATAGTTCTCCTAGTTGGGAGCATTGGTTTGGTACGGATAATTTAGGTAGAGATATTTTTATTCGCGTGTTATATGGTGCGAGAATTTCTTTAGCTATTGGTATAGTGGCTAGTTTATTAAATCTTTTTATTGGTGTAATCTATGGCGGAATAGCAGGTTTTTGCGGTGGTAAGATCGACCGCATAATGATGAATATTGTCGATATTTTATATAGTGTACCGACTTTATTATATGTGATTTTATTGATGGTAATTTTAAAGCCAAGACTTATCAATATTTTTATTGCTTTAGGTATTGGTTATTGGCTACAGATGGCAAGAATTGTGCGTGGTCAGATTTTATCAATGAAGGAACAAGAATTTATTTTGGCAGCTAGAACGATAGGTGTATCGAAAAAGAGAATTTTATTTAGACATTTATTGCCAAATGCCATGGGTGCAATTATCGTAACAATGACACTGGCTATTCCTGATGCGATATTTACAGAAGCTTTTTTGAGTTTTATTGGACTAGGTGTTTCTGCACCGATGGCTAGTTGGGGCGTTTTAGCGTCAGAAGGTGTAAATAATTTGCGTGCATATCCTTTTCAATTATTTTTTCCAGCAGTAGCTATTAGTGTCACTATGTTGGCTTTTAACTTTTTAGGTGATGGTCTGCGAGATGTTTTAGACCCTAAGATGCGTCGTTAAAATAGTGAAGAAATGAGTGTTTACCATGGAAGAAAATAAAGAAATTTTACAAGTAAAAGATTTAGCAGTTGCTTTTCAGACTTATCGAGGAAAAGTAAAAGCAGTACGCAATGTCAGTTTTGCTTTAAAAAGAGGACAAGCTTTGGGCATAGTGGGCGAGTCAGGCTGTGGAAAATCAGTAACGGCTCATGCTATCATGGGTTTATTGCCTAAAGAAAATAGCATTATTGAAAATGGTCAGATTTTATGGCAAGGTCAGGATTTAGTTAATTTTCAAGATGAAGATTTAGCCAAAATTCGTGGCAATAAAATTGCGATGATATTCCAAGATCCAATGACATCTTTAAATCCTGTACTTACAATTGGTACGCAGATAAAAGAAGTTTTATTTTTGCATAAACAATTATCGGATAAAGAAGCGACAGAAAAAGCTGTAGAATTATTAAATTTAGTAGGGATACCATTTGCCCCAAAAAGATTGAAAGATTATCCCCATCAATTCAGTGGCGGTATGCGTCAACGTGTGATGATTGCAATGGCACTTGCCTGTGAACCAGAATTATTGATAGCAGATGAGCCGACAACAGCTCTTGATGTAACTGTGCAGGCACAAATTTTAGATTTATTGAAATCTTTACAAGAAAAATTGAATATGTCCATCATTATGATATCGCATGATTTAGGAGTTATTGCCAATATTTGCGATGAAGTAGCAGTTATGTATGCAGGTCAAATCGTAGAAAAAGCAAATGTTGATGATTTGTTTTATCATGCACATCACCCTTATACGCGAGGTTTATTAAAATCTTTGCCTCATTTAAATTTAAATAAAGAAGATAAATTATATGTGATTAATGGTCAGCCACCAGATTTAAAAGAAACTATTGATTATTGTCCCTTTGTCAAACGATGTACAAAAGCAATGAAAATTTGTATGCAGTTGATGCCAGAAAAGACACAATTAAATAAAGATCATTATGTAAAATGTTGGTTGGAGCATGAATTTGCACCCAAAGAGAATAGGGAGGAATTTTGATGAATTTATTAGAAGTCAAAAATCTACATAAAGATTTTGTAGTGAAGCGTTCTTTTTGGGGAAGACCAAAACAGATTTTGAGAGCAGTAAATGATGTTAGTTTTTCCATAGAAGAGGGAAAAACATTAGGTCTTGTAGGTGAGTCAGGCTGTGGAAAATCAACTACAGGCAGGACTATTATTGGTTTATATAAACCAACAAAAGGCAAAATCATATTTGCAGGCAAAGATATTTCACAAAATAAAGAGATGACAAAAGATATTCAAATGATATTTCAAGACCCATATGCTTCATTAAATCCAAGAATGACAGTGGCAGATATCATTGAAGAGCCTTTGCTTGTGCATAATTTATATACAGATAAAAAACAAAGACAAGAGCGTATCTATGAATTATTGGAATTAGTGGGATTGAGTAAAGAGCAGGCAAACCGTTTTCCTCATGAATTTAGTGGCGGACAAAGACAGCGTATCGGTATAGCTAGAGCACTTGCTTGTGAACCTAAACTGATTATCTGCGATGAACCGATTTCGGCACTTGATGTATCTATTCAAGCACAAGTCGTGAACTTACTAGAAAAATTACAACATGAATTAGGTCTGACATATTTATTTATCGCTCATGATTTAGCTATGGTACGTTATATCAGCCAAAAAGTAGCAGTTATGTATCTAGGGCAAATTGTAGAACTTGCCGATACAGAAGATTTATATACAAATCCTCTACACCCATATACGAAAGCATTGTTATCTTCAATTCCATTGCCAGATCCACAAAAAGAAAAACATAAACAGCGAATTATCTTGCAAGGTGAATTGCCAAGTCCATTAAATCCGCCGAAAGGTTGTCCATTCAATACGCGTTGCCCAAAAGCTAAAGAAATTTGCAGACAGAAATTACCTGAAATGAAAATGATAAATAATAGATATGTACGTTG
>Mack_p1__coassemble_4326_pt1 | contig 4314 bp, 4 predicted proteins | sample Mack_p1__metabat2_low_PE_032 | metagenome-assembled genome bin Mack_p1
TAGGCAAGTATCGTTTGTATCCAAGAATCCCCTGCATTTAGGCATGGGGAGTATGCCAATACAGATGATGGCTCTTATGGTATAAAAGGATTTGTAACGACAGCACTACAGCAATTAATTGATAAAGGAATTGATATTGCTGAAGTAGTAGCTATTGGACCTGTTATTATGATGAAAACTGTAGCTGATACAACTAGACCATATAATATTAAAACGATTGTTAGTCTAAATCCTATTATGGTAGATGGTACAGGAATGTGTGGCGGTTGCCGTGTACAAGTTGGTGATGAAACAAAATTTGCTTGTGTAGATGGGTCAGAATTTGATGGACATTTAGTAGATTTTGTGAATTTGATGGAAAGACAACGTATGTATAGACCTAAAGAGGAAATTGAAAAAGACCATATTTGTCGTTTAGTTAAAAAGGTTGAAGAAATGGAGGAAAAATAATATACCTTTTTTAGTAATGCAAAAACATGAAATGCCAGAATAAGATGCTAATGTTCGCAGAAATAATTTTGATGAAGTGGCTTTAGGATATACAGAAGAATTAGCCTTAGCAGAAGCTAATCGTTGCCTTCATTGTAAAGTGCCACATTGTAGAGAAGGTTGTCCTGTAGATATCGATATACCAGCTTTTATTGCTAAAATAAAGGAAGGCGATTTTGAAGGGGCAAATACAAAAATCAAAGAAGCTAGTAGTTTGCCTGCTATTTGTGAACGCATTTGTCCTCAAGAAAATCAAGATGAAAAATATTGTGTAATGGGAATAAAAGGTAAACCTGTGGGTATTGGTCGTTTGGAAAGATTTGTAGCCGATTATTGCATGCAAAATTGTGAAGAAAAAATAGAAGTGAATTCTGTAGTAGGTAAATTATTCACAGTGGATGAGCTTATGCAAGAATTTAATTTTGATGCTGTATTTATTGCTACAGGAGCAGGTTTACCTCATTTTATGAATATTCCTGGTGAAAATTTAAATGGGGTATATTCTTCAAATGAATTTTTGACAAGATGCAATTTAATGAAAGCATATCGTTTTCCAGAATATGCTACGCCTATTAATGTAGGGAAAAAAGTGGCTGTAGTAGGTGGCGGTAATGTAGCTATGGATTCTGCTCGAACTGCTTTGCGTTTGGGAGCAGAAAAAGTATATATTGTTTATCGTGGAAGTGAAAAAGAATTACCAGCAAGACGTGAAGAAGTAGAACATGCCAAACAAGAAGGTATAGAATTTAAATTATTGAATAACCCTGTAGCTATCTTAGGAGATGAAAAAGGATATGTAAAAGCCATTCGTTGTATAAAAATGAAATTAGGCGAACTTGATGCTTCAGGTCGTAGACGCCCTGTGGAAATAAGTAATTCAGAATTTGATATTGATGTGGATATTGTGGTTATCGCTATTGGTCAAGGGTCAAATCCATTGATACAATCAACTACTCTAGATATGCAGACAAATAAGAGAGGTAATATCATAGCTGATGAAGAAACAGGAAAAACTACAAAAGAAGGTGTCTTTGCTGGTGGCGATATTGTAACAGGAGCTGCAACTGTTATTTTGGCTATGGGTGCAGGTAAAAAACTGCTAAAGCTATTGATGAATATTTGATAGAAAAACGCAATAAATGATAAATTTAAATAGATTGATTTTAGGGTAAAGATATGTTGAACTAAAATCAATCTATTTTTTTTAGAAAAATTTTTTGTTATAATGCTTTTATATTTGAATAGAATTTTTTTAGAGGTAAAAGATGAGTTTGATGAATTTTACAAGTATAGATTTTGAGACAGCTAATAAAAATCGTGATAGTGCGTGTAGTGTAGCTGTAGTTGTTATTGAAAATGGTAGAATGGTGGATAGTTATAATTCACTTATAAGACCGCCAGAAATGTTTTTTGAAGAAGGTAATATAAAAATACATGGCATTACTCCGCAAATGGTAGAAAATGCACCTACTTTTGCAGATATATGGAATGATTTACGTATGTATTTAGATAATCGAATAGTTATAGCACATAATGCTTTTTTTGATATGGGCGTATTGCGCAGTTGTATTTGGAAATATAATTTAGCTAAACCACAGTTTAAAACAGCATGTACTGTTCAAATTGCTAGAAAAGTATGGCCACAGTTACCAAATCATAAATTGAATACATTGGGAGAATTTTTTCAGATACAATTTAAACATCATGATGCTTTAGATGATGCAAAAGTTTGTGCAAAAATTCCTTTAGTTGCAGGCAGAACTGTAGGTGTGGATAATATGGATAGTTTATTAAGAAAAATAGGTTTAGAAGCAAAAATATTTAAATCATAAAAATTAAAAAAAAGTGTTGACAAAAAACATTTTATAGTGATATAATAAATCTCGCATTCGACGCGAGTGCCAAATGCGGAAGTGGCGGAATTGGCAGACGCGCTAGACTTAGGATCTAGTGTCTTTCGGCGTGCAGGTTCAAGTCCTGTCTTCCGCACCATTTGAAATTATAGGCTTTACAGATTTTCTGTAAAGCCTTTTTTGTTTTTTTACAAATTATAAAGTTATATTAATTTATTAAATGAAATTGTAATTTTGAGGTGTTATTGATTATTTTTAATTATAAGCATATAATTTAGATAGGATTTATTTCTAGTAAGAAAGGTTGAATTTCAATGAAAGTTTTATTATTAAATGGTAGTAGACGCGAAAAAGGTTGTACATATACAGCTCTTAGTGAAATAGCACAAACTTTAGAAAAACAAGGTATCCAAGCAGAAATAATTCATGCAGTACCAGAAACAGAAATTATTAAAAGTGTTGCAGAGAAAGTAAAAACTGCAGATGGTTTAGTAGTAGGTTCTCCTGTATATTGGGCATCTCCATCTGGAGAAATCATTTCTTTTATGGATAGATTATCTAGCTTAGCAGGTAAAGATTTATTACACAAACCAGCAGCTGCTATCGCTTCCGCTAGACGTGCTGGTACAACTGCAACTTTAGATGTACTTGCTAAATATTTTACTTATCATCAAATGCCAGTAGTTTCTGCAAATTATTGGAATGTAGTACATGGTAATACACCAGATGAAGTGAAAAAAGATGCAGAAGGTATGCAAATTATGCGTGTTTTAGGTAATAATATGGCATGGATTTTAAAATGCATTGAAGCAGGTAAAAATAATGGTGTACAAATACCAGAAACAGAAGCAAAAATAATGACAAATTTCATTCGTTAAAATAGAGTAAACAGAGTTATAACGATTTTTTATTTCGTTATAACTCTTTTTTTGTGGTAAAATATAAATATAGTAGCCGATAAAGAAGGTGTAAACATGGGGAAAAAATCATTATTGACTAAAGAGAATATTGATATATTAGAGTCTTGGACTGATGGATACTTTTACAAGATTTTTTATTATTTAGAAGATTTTGTTAAAAAAGGTATAGAGCAAAAATTGTTTACTTTGGAAGAAGCAAAGGAAGATTTAAATATTGCTTTATGGTATGCATATGCAGGCAATAATATTGATATATATGAATATTATTACAAAGTGATAAATTGGATGCCTTATTCAGAAAAAAATGCTAAAGGCTCAGGTGCATGGTATTATCGTTATTCAGTGGCTTTGACTTATTGCAGTGATTTGGAAAAAGCATATAGTTATGCACAAAAAGGTGTACAAGAAGAAGCTGATTATCCATGGGGTTGGTTGAATTTAGCAAAATTACAATATCATTTTGGCGAAAAAGAAAAAGCAATGGTTTCCATAGAAAAGGGCTTATCTCTTGTGCCGGATGATTATGAATTTAAAGTTTTACAAGAGGAAATAAAGGCAAATTGTAGCTTAGAAGAAATGCTATGTCATTATATAAAGCCAGAAGATGATGCATTTTTTAAAAATCGACAAATGTATAAACAGCATTTAAAAGAGAAAATGCAAGCTGTAGATGGAGTAATTTGTCATGAGGAGTCTTTGCAGAAGGTAAAAGAATTTTTAAAGGGAAATAAGTGGCAAGAAAATAATCCTTATTGTACTTGTATGGTAAAGTTAGATGATATAACAGTAAAAATTGTTTTTACCATGAATAGAGCGATGTTATCAAAGATAAATATGGATTGGTTAATTAAAGAGTATATTGACATAAAAGATAATTTATTGACTTATGATAAATATGATGTTGAATATAAATTACAGGAAATAGAGATAGATAGAGATTATCAAATAAAATTAACTTATTATAATAAAAAGAAAAAATTATCTTTAGTTTTGGCTAAAGATAGTAATAAAAAAGTTCAAGAAAATCATAATGAACATTTAAAAAATGATAA